>ERZ1673697.123-NODE-123-length-123488-cov-9.391111_pt1 | contig 123488 bp, 125 predicted proteins | sample MGYA00580227_ERZ1673697 | MGnify/ENA primary metagenome ERZ1673697 (study PRJEB41218, sample SAMN15661759) | gut metagenome | host: Homo sapiens | place: Canada: London | collected 2015-08-20/2019-03-30 | study: EMG produced TPA metagenomics assembly of... | reverse complement strand
TCATATCACCGTCCAAGAAGAACAGGCCGATGTCCCCGTCGCAGATCGTAGCACCACGCTTGACGAGCACGATGGAATCATCATGAATATACGGCTCCATGCTGTCGCCCGCGATGCGGACCGCGAAATCTGCCTCCGAATCTGCCGCGACAGCATAATCCTCATAGTCGTCCCCAAATGCGGGCGAGGCGTAGCCGGCGGCGGCCGGCGTCATATACAGCGGAATGATTTTATTCTGCTCTGGCTGCTGCTCGGCAGCCTGCAGGCGCGCGCACTCGGCATCGAGCAGCTGCAGGGTCACAAATCGGCCGTGGTCGTCCAGACGGCGCAGCTTCCAGAGCGTCTCCCACTCCTCCGGCGTCGGCTGGTCGGTGCTGCCGGTGCCGCAGAATGTCTCCAACGGAACATGCAGCGCATCACAAATGCGCAGCAGCAGTTCAAAATCGATCTTCATATTGTCGCGCCGGATGATGCTGTAAAGCGTCTGCGCGGGCACCTGGATCTGCCGCGCGAACTCGTTGACCTTGATCTCGCGTTCATCCAGCAATTTTTTGAGCGTGGTTCCGATCATGCTGAACACTCCTTTGCCACATCATCATATCGAATTTTTTGTTCTATGTCAAGAAATAAAAGCGACATCAAAAATTATGAAAACGAAAATTTTCGTCGGAATTCGTGGAAACGGTTTACTTTCCTATGAAAATGTGCTTAAATAAATTGAGATGTAATCGATGATTTTGTTCATCATTACCTGCAAAATAAGGAGGAAATTAAGAAATGGTACAGTTTTCCAGCAGAATGAGTCAGCTGAAGGGTTCTGCGATCCGCGAGCTCCTTGCTCTGGCCAACAAACCGGAAGTGCTTTCGTTCGCCGGCGGTATGCCCGCTCCGGAGCTCTTCCCCGTTGACAAGATCAAGGCTGCGACCGACGCTGTCCTTGATGAACAGGGCAAGGTCGCGCTCCAGTACTCCAGCACCAACGGTTTTGAGCACTTCCGCCAGCAGATCGCCGATCGCATGGAAGCGAAGCTCAATATCAAGACTAGCGCTGACAACATCCTCGTGACCTCCGGTTCTCAGCAGGGTCTGGATTACTCGGCACGTGTTTTCTGCGATAAGGGCGATGTCGTCATCATCGAGAGCCCGTCCTACCTCGGCGCTCTGAACGCTTTCAAGGCCTGCGAGCCGAACTTTGTCGCCATCCCCACCGACGGCGACGGCATGATCATGGAAGAGCTCGAGAAAGTGCTTGCCACGACCGAGAACGTCAAGATGATCTACGTCATCCCCGACTTCCAGAACCCGTCCGGCCGCACCTGGCCGCTCGAGCGGCGCAAGCAGTTCATGGACATCATCAATAAGTACGAGATCCCCGTCGTTGAGGATAACCCCTACGGCGAACTCCGCTTTGAAGGCGAGTACCTGCCCGCGCTCAAGAGCATGGACACCAAGGGCCTCGTTGTCTTCCTCGGCACCTTCTCCAAGATCCTGGCGCCCGGCTACCGTCTGGGCTGGGTCTGCGCCGACGGCGAGATCCTCCAGAAGTACAACTTCCTCGCGCAGGCCGCTTCCCTGCAGGCTTCCACCGAGGCACAGCTCGTTGTCTCCAAGTTCATCGACATGTTCGACCTCGACGAGCACGTTGCCACCATCCGTGCGTGCTACAAAAAGCGCCGCGACGTCATGATAGCTACCATGGAGCGTGAGTTCCCGCCCGAGGCGAAGTTCACGCACCCCAACGGCGGCCTGTTCACCTGGGTCGAGCTGCCGGAGTACATCAACACCAACGAGATGGCAAAGCAGTGCCTGGCGCGCAACGTTGCCTACGTCCCGGGCGACGGCTTCTTCCCGGACGCCGGCCACAACAACTGCATCCGCCTGAACTACTCCTGCATGCCCGAAGAGAAGATCGAAAAAGGCATGACCATTCTGGGCGAGGTCATCAAGGCCAACCTCAAAAAGTAATTCCCAACACAAAAAAAGACCGTGTTCTCCGGAACACGGTCTTTTTCTCTCATTTTCAGCGCAGAACGTGTGCATGGAGGAACGCTGCCACGCCGTCGCGATCATTGGTTTCGGTCACGCAGTCGCAGACAGCGCGCACCTCGGGCGCGGCATTCCCCATGGCAACACTCGTGCCGGCAGCGCGCAGCATGCGCAGGTCGTTGGAGCTGTCGCCGAAGGCGATGGTGTCCGTAGCCGGGATGCCCAAGTGCTGCGCGAGCGCCAGCAGCGCCCTGCCCTTGTCCGCATCGGCCGCGTTGAGCTCCAGATTATTGCGGAAGGACGACGTGACCAGGATCTCCGGGAACGCCGCCGAGATCTCCGTTCGAGCCGTCTCGCGCTCGGCCATGTCGCGAAAGCAGAGCTGCACCTTCTGGACAGGTTCATCGTTTGCACGCAGGAAAGCCTTCAGATCATCCACCGGGGCGCGGGTCCGGCGCAGGAGCGCGACCACTTCCTCGTCGGAATTATAATAGCGCACCCGCTCCAGAAACGACCGGTCCACCCAACCGGTGTCGTTCCAGTAACAGTCATACATCGCATCATAGCGCGCGGCAAAATCGAGCAGACGCAGGCAAGTGTCGAGCGCGATCTCCGCGCGCAGGAGCACCGCCCCGCTGCGCGTGTCCGATACTTTCGCACCATTGATCGTAATAGCGTAGTGCAGAAATGGGAACGCCATCACCTGCTCCGGAATCGCCCGGAGGGCGCGTCCGGTCGCTGGGACGATCACGTGCCCCTGCTCTGCTGCGCGCGAGAGCGCGGCAAAATTTCGCTGCGAGACAACCTTGTCCGAATTGAGCAGGGTCCCATCCAGATCCAGAGCGATCAGCTTCATAAGCACCTCCTGAAATAAGAAAATCCTGTGTTCAAAGAACACAGGATTTTGCTGGTGGAGACTAATGGGCTCGAACCATCGACCTCATGCGTGTGAAGCATGCGCTCTAACCAGCTGAGCTAAGCCTCCAAATGGTGACCCGTACGGGACTCGAACCCATGTTACCGCCGTGAAAGGGCGGTGTCTTAACCACTTGACCAACGGGCCGAAGATGGGATGCTGCAGGTGCAGCATCCCCATGGTAGCGGCACCTGGATTCGAACCGGGGACACTTCGGGTATGAACCGAATGCTCTGGCCAACTGAGCTATGCCGCCATGTTGTTCGCGTCTCGACAACTGCCAAACGCAAGGAGCATTGTACCAAACAATGCTCCTGTTGTCAATAAGTTTTGCGACGAATTTTTAATTTTTTTGCGGGAGATAGTCCAGCGGCGACACGCTCTGGCCGGAGGCCGCAACCGACAGATGCAGGTGGCTCTCCTGTGCCGACTCACAGCCGGCGGAATCACCGACCGAGCCGATGGTGTCCCCCACCGAGACCTGATCGCCGACATTCACCGTCGGGATTGACTCGAGATTGGCGTACGTGCACTGCAGGCCGTCCTCCCGCTCAGTCACGACGGTCGTGCCGTATAGATCGTCATAATACACCTTCGTGACCGTGCCGGCCGCCATGGCCGAGACGACCGTGCCGTATTGGGCCTCAATGTCAATGCCGTCGTGCGTGCGCCAGTCCGACATGGTCTCGTCATAGGCCAGCGCCGTCATGGCATACGGCCGCAGCACGGCGCCGTCCACCGGCCAGACGTACTTGTCCTGCGCTGCCGTTGCGGCTGCGTCCTCGGCCGGAATTTCCGGCTCCGGCGTCATCTCCGGCGTGGGCGCCGGCGTCGCCGGTATCGGGATCGTCGGCGCGGGCGTCACTTCCAGCACCGCGTTCTGATCGCGTCCGTCATCCATAGTCTTCGTACCCGACAGCAGTGACCAGGCGGAAACGCCGATCACCGCTGCGCACAGGACGAGGGCTATGTAGAAGCCCTTGCCTTCGATGAAGCGTACGGATCTCTTTTCCGGTTTCTTGTCCTTGTTCGGTTCCATCGTGTTTCCCTCCAAGAAAAAAGGTGTTTGCATGGGTATTGTCACCCACGCAAACACCTTTTATACCGGTTGGGAAAATTACTTTTTGATGCTGAAGAATGCATCCTTGCCAGGATACTGCGCCACGTCAAACAGCTCGTCCTCGATGCGCAGGAGCTGGTTGTACTTCGCCACGCGGTCGGTGCGGCTCGGCGCGCCGGTCTTGATCTGGCCGGCATTGACGGCGACGGAGATATCTGCGATCGTGGTGTCCTCCGTCTCGCCGGAGCGGTGCGAAACAACGGCCGTCCAGCCGGCGCGGTGCGCCATCTGGATGGCGTCGAGTGTCTCGGTCAGGGTGCCGATCTGGTTGAGCTTGATGAGCACGGCATTGGCAGCGCCAAGCTCGATGCCCTTTTTGATGCGCTGAACGTTTGTGACAAACAGATCGTCGCCGACGAGCTGGATCTTCTTGCCGAGACGGTCCATGAGCATCTTCCAGCCTTCCCAGTCATCCTCGGCCATGCCGTCCTCGAGGGAGATAATCGGGTACTTCTCCACGAAGTCGGCATACATATCGACCATCTGCTCGCGGGTCATGACGATGCCGCGCTTCGGCAGATGATAGCAGCCGTCCTCGGCGTTGAACCACTCGGAGCAGGCGCTGTCGATGGCGATCATGAAATCGTCATACGGTTTGTAGCCGGCCAGCTCGATGGCCTTGACAAGTGCCTTGAGCGCGTCCTCGTCGCTGTCAAGGTTCGGCGCATAGCCGCCCTCATCGCCCACACCGGAGGCCGGGACGACCTTCTTGAGCACATGGAACACTTCCGAGCACATGCGCAGCGCCTCGGAGAAGCTCTTGGCGCCGACAGGCATAATCATGAACTCCTGAATATCGACGTTGCTGCCGGTGGCGTGCGCGCCGCCGTTGAGCACGTTCATCATCGGCACCGGGAGGGTCTTGGCATTGCAGCCGCCGATGTAGTTATACAGGCTCTGGCCGGTCGCCAGCGCGCCGGCCTTCGCGCACGCGAGGGACACGCCGAGGATGGCGTTGGCGCCGAGGCGGGTCTTGTTCGGCGTGCCGTCGAGCTCGATGAGGAGCTTGTCGATCGAGGTCTGATCGAGGACGTTCATGCCCTGCAGCGCCTCTGCGATCTCGACGTTCACGTTCTCCACAGCCTTGAGCACGCCCTTGCCGAGGTAACGGCTCTTGTCGCCGTCGCGCAGCTCGCAGGCCTCGTAGATGCCGGTGGAAGCGCCAGATGGAACGGCCGCGCGGCCGACGGTGCCGTCGTCGAGCGTGACTTCCACTTCCACGGTCGGGTTGCCGCGGGAGTCGAGAATTTCTCTGGCGCTGACGTCTACAATTTCAAAATAGTCCTTCATGTTCATACTCCTTTATGATTTTTCGATAAGGCTCTCGCCTGTCATTGCGGGTTTGGGCTCGATGTGCATGAGTTCGAGCATGGTGGGTGCGATATCGGAAAGGCGGCCGCGCGGGCGCAGCGGCAGATCGCTGCCGACAAGCACCAGCGGCACGAGATTCGTCGTGTGCGCCGTGTTCGGCGAACCGTCCGGCTCGACCATGCGGTCGGCATTGCCGTGGTCGGCGGTGACGAGCAGCGTGTAGCCCATCTCCTGCGCCGCCGCAACGACCTCGCCGAGACAGCGGTCCACGCACTCGACTGCCTGAATGGCGGCCGACATCACGCCCGTGTGGCCAACCATGTCGCAGTTGGCAAAGTTGCAGACGATCATGTCATATGTACCGGTGCGGATGCGCTTAACAAGCTCGTCCTTGACCTTGACGGCGCTCATTTCGGGGATGAGGTCATAGGTCGGATACTCACGCGGCGACGGGATGAGCACACGGTCCTCACCGGGGTACTGTGTCTCCGTACCGCCGTTGAAGAAAAACGTGACGTGTGCATATTTCTCCGTTTCCGCGATGCGCAGCTGGCGCAGGCCGTGGGCGCTGACGATCTCGCCGAGCGTATCGTGCAGCTCCTCGGGCGGAAACGCGACCGGAAGGTCGGTGAGCTTCTCGTCGTAGCGCGTCGTGCAGACGTAGTGCAGGTTTTCCGCAACGGCCTTGCGCGCGAAGCCGTCAAAGTCCGGCTGCGTGAGCGCGTAGGTCATTTCCCGGGCGCGGTCGGGGCGGAAATTCATGAAAATCACGCTGTCGCCGGACTGAATGCGCCCATCCGGAACGCAGACGACGGGCTTGACGAATTCATCCGTCACACCGGCGGTGTAGCTGGCCTCCATCGCGTGGACGGGGTCGGGATCCTGTATGCCCTCGCCGCAGACCATGGCGTTGTAGCTGGCCTCGATGCGGTCCCAGCGCTTGTCCCGGTCCATGCCGTAGAAGCGGCCCTGCAGCGTCGCGATCTTGCCGGTGCCGAGCTCGGCACAGTAGTCGCGCAGCTGCCGGACGTAGCCCGCGCCGCTCGTGGGCGCAACATCGCGCCCGTCGAGGAAGCAGTGCAGGTATACGCGCGCAATGCCGCGGTCGTGCGCCATTTTCACCATGGCAAGAATATGCCGGATGTGGCTGTGCACACCACCGTCGGACAGCAGGCCGAGGATGTGCAGGGCCTTGCCGTTCGCCGCGTTATCAAGGGCAGCTCCATAGACAGGATTCTCAAAAAACGTCCCGTCCTCAATGGCCTTTGTGATGCGCGGCAGGTCCTGAAACACAACGCGGCCGGAGCCGATGTTCGTATGGCCGACCTCGCTGTTGCCCATCTGGCCGTCCGGCAGGCCGACATCCAGCCCGGAGGCGGACAGCTTCGTATGCGGCCAGCGCTGCAGGAGACTGTCCATGACCGGCGTTTTTGCCGTGTAAATGGCGTTGCCGTCGTTCGGCTCGCCGATGCCGTAGCCGTCGAGGATGATGAGTGCGACTTTCCCGTTGCTCATTCGCAGGCTCCCTGCGCCGTCGCGGCGACGATCTTCGAGAAATCGACCGGCTTGAGCGACGCGCCGCCGATCAGGCCGCCGTCGATATCCGGCTGAGCCAGCAGCTCGGCCGCGTTGCCCGCGTTCATGGAGCCGCCGTAAAGGATGCTAATCGTCTTGGCCGTTTCGAGGTCATAGAGCTTGCCGAGCGTGGCGCGAATCGACGCACAGACTTCCTGCGCCTGCGCGCTCGTAGCGGTGTTGCCGGTGCCGATGGCCCACAGGGGCTCATAGGCGATGACACAGTGCATGGCCTGCTCGGCCGTGAGACCGGAGAAGGCCGCCGCGACCTGATAGGCGACATACGTCTCGGTCAGGTCATGCTCGCGCTGCGCAAGGCTCTCGCCGACGCAGATGATCGGCGTGATGCTGTTTTCGAGCAGGATCTTCGTCTTGGCATTGACCTGCAGGTCGGTCTCGCCGTGGTAGCTGCGGCGCTCACTGTGGCCGACGATGCAGTACTGCGCGCCGAGGTCGCTGAGCTGCTCGGCGGACACCTCGCCGGTGAACGCGCCATGCTGGTGTTCGGACACGTCCTGTGCGCCGACACCGAGGTGGCAGCCCTGCCCCGCCGTCTCCAGCGCGGCAATGAGCGGATACGGCGCGCAGATGACCACGTCACAGCAGCGCTCGGCGGGAAGATTCGCCTGCAGCTCCTGCGTGAAGGCCGGGATCTCGGCCACGCGCTTATTGAGCTTCCAGTTGCCGGCGATGATTGCTTTTCTCTCTTTCAAATTCATAGCCAATGATTCCTTTCCGTGACTTACTGATCCAGCAGGCATGCAACGCCCGGCAGCTCCTTACCTTCCAGGAACTCCAGCGAAGCGCCGCCGCCGGTGGAAATATGCGTCATCTTATCGGCGAAGCCGAGCTTCTCGACCGCAGCGGCCGAGTCACCGCCGCCGACGATCGTCACCGCGCCGGACTCCGCCAGCGCCGCCGCGATGGCTTCTGTGCCGGTGGCAAAGGCCGGGAACTCAAACACGCCCATCGGGCCGTTCCAGACGACCGTACCGGCGCCCTTGACGGCTTCCGTGAACAATTTGATGGTTTCCGGGCCGATGTCCAGGCCCATCCAGTCGGCCGGGATGGCATTGGTCGGCACGACCTTGCGCGCACAGTCGGCGGCAAACTGGTCGCCGGCCATGGTGTCCACCGGGAGCAGCAGCTTCACGCCGCGGTCCTTCGCCTTCTGGATCATCTCAAGCGCATAGTCCATCTTGTCGGCCTCGAGCAGAGACGTGCCGATCTCGCCGCCCTGCGCCTTGATAAACGTATAGGCCATGCCGCCGCCGATGATGATCGTGTCAGCCTTTTCGAGCAGATTGTTGATGACGCCAATCTTATCGGACACCTTCGCGCCGCCGAGGATGGCCACGAACGGGCGCTTCGGATCCTCGAGCGCCTTGCCCATGATGGACAGCTCTTTCTCGATCAGCAGTCCGGCATACGCGGGCAGATACGCCGCGACACCGGCGGTGGAAGCGTGCGCGCGGTGCACCGTGCCGAACGCATCGGAGACATAGAGCTCCGCCATGGAGGCAAGCTCCTTGGCAAATTCGGGGTCATTTTTCTCCTCGCGGGGATCGAAGCGCAGATTCTCCAGCAGCAGGAGCTGGCCCGGCTGCAGCGCGGCCGCCTTGGCCTTAGCATCCTCGCCGACGATGTCCTTGGCAAAGATAACTTCCATGCCCAGCAGCTCCGACAGGCGCTTGGCCACCGGAGCGAGCGTGAGGCTCTCTTTCCACGTGCCCTTCGGCTTGCCGAGGTGCGAGCAGGCGATCACGGCGGCGCCGTTGTCGAGCAGATAGCGGATGGTCGGCAGCGCGGCCACGATGCGCTTATCGCTCGTGATCTCGCCGGTCGTTTTGTTCTGCGGGACATTGAAGTCGCAGCGCAGGAGCACTTTTTTTCCGGAAAGCGGGACGTCCTTGACGGTCATTTTGTTGTAGTTCATCTTGCTTCCTCCTGTTTTGTGATTTCACACAGGCGTGTGATATGGTATTCAGACATTCAGATCGATCTGCCCGAGCATATTCTGCTGGCGCAGTGCTTCATAGCACAAAATCGCCGCAGTGTTGGACAGATTCAGGCTGCGCGCCTCCGCGCGCATGGGGATGCGCAGGCAATGATCGGCATAGCGCTCGCGCAGCCACTCCGGCAGGCCCTTTGTCTCCTTGCCGAACATGAGCGTCACGTTCGGGGTCGAGAGATCGGCGTCCACATAACTCACGCTCGCCTTCGTCGTGAGCAGCCAGAGATTCTCATCGCCGTTTTTGGCAAAATACTCGTCGATGTTCTCATAGACCGAGATATCGACCAGATGCCAGTAGTCGAGTCCGGCGCGCTTGACCGCGCGGTCGGAAATGTCAAACCCGAGCGGTTTGACCAGATGCAGCCGCGAGCCCGTGCAGGCACAGGTGCGGGCGATGGCGCCGGTGTTGTTCGGGATCTCCGGCTCCACCAAAACGATGTCTACCATAGTGCTTTCCTCATACATATTTTTTCTATTTTATCATTTCTTATTTTATCCCGAAGCCGCTTTTTTTGCAATCTCCCTTTTAAATAAAGCTACCACTGGAAAGCGCTGCATTTCTGAACTTTTCGTGAAACATGCCTAAGACCATTGCGAAATGGATGAAAAAACTTTATAATGTCCACAGAATCCATTGATTTCGCGCAAGATCCCATGCGCGGGAGGCATTATGACACAACTTTGCTCCATCTGTCCGCGCGGCTGCGGCGTCGACCGCGCAGGCGGACAATTCGGCTTTTGCGCCGTGCCGGACACGCCGGTCGTGGCGCGGGCCGCACCGCACTTCGGCGAGGAACCGTGCATTTCCGGCACACGCGGCAGCGGCGCGGTGTTCTTCTCGGGCTGCAACCTGCGGTGCGTATTCTGCCAGAACCGCACCATCAGCCGCGGAGAACGCGGAAAAGAGATCACCGTCGCGCAGCTTCGCGACATTTTTTTGCGTCTGCGCGATGAGGGCGTGCACAACATCAACCTCGTCACGCCCAGTCACTATACGCGGCAGATCGCCGAGGCGCTCTCCGGGCTGGAGCTCGGCATCCCGGTCGTGTGGAACAGCTCGGGCTATGAATGTGTTGAGACGCTGCATATGCTCGACGGGCTCGTGCAGGTATACCTGCCGGACCTGAAGTACGCCCTTCCGGAACCAGCCGCGCGCTACTCCGCCGCGGCGGACTATCCGCAGGTCGCGCGCGCCGCCATTCTGGAGATGTACCGCCAGACCGGGCCGTTCCGGCTCGACGAGGACGGCATGCTGCGGCGCGGTGTGCTCATCCGGCACCTCATCCTGCCGCAGCAGGGGGAAAACACCCGCCGCGTCATCGACTGGGTCGGGCAGACGTTCGCCCCCGGGCAGGTGCTCTTCAGCCTCATGAGCCAGTACACACCCGTCGGCGATCTGGCACGGTGGCCGGAGCTGCAGCACCCCATCTCCCCGGAGCTGAACGAAGAAATGTACCAATACCTGATCGGCAGCCCGATCACGGATGGCTTTTATCAGGACCTCGATGCCGCGACCGGCGACATGATCCCGGCATTTGACGGCACCGGCGTTTGAACCACGACTCTATCAATACAGAAAAAGATATACGGAGGTACCCTCATGGAGTACAAAGAGATTCTCGACAGCGCACGCACCTGCATCGGGCCGTACTGCAAGGCCTGCCCGGTCTGCAACGGCAAGGCCTGCGGCAACCAGGTCCCCGGCCCCGGCGCCAAAGCGCCCGGCAACGGTTTTATCCGCAACTTCGACGCCTGGCAGAAGATTTGCGTCAACATGGACACCATCTGCCCGAACGAACCGGTCGATACGGCCGTGGAGCTGTTCGGCACCATGTACCGCTACCCGTTTTTTGCGGCCCCGCTCGGCGCAATGAAGCTGCACTACGGCGAAAAGTACACCGACCGTGAGTATAACAGTATCCTCGTCAACGCCTGCGCTGACAGCGGCATCGCCGCCTTCACCGGCGACGGCGTGGACGCCGCCGTGTTCCAGGGCGCGATGGAAGCCATCCGCACCGCCGGCGGCGTCGGCGTGCCGACGATCAAGCCGTGGAATCAGGAGCTGGTCTTTGAAAAGCTCGATCTGGCCAGAACCAGCGGCTGCAAAGCCGTCGCCATGGACATTGACGGCGCGGGTCTCCCCTTCCTGAAGAATATGACGCCGCCGGCCGGCAGCAAGTCCGTGCAGGAGCTGGCGGAGATCATCCGCTACGCCGGCATGCCGTTCATCGTCAAGGGCGTCATGACCGTGCGCGGCGCGCAGAAGGCCGCTGAGGCGGGCGCCGCAGCGATCATCGTGTCCAACCACGGCGGCCGCGTGCTCGGCCAGACCCCGGCCAGCGCCGAGGTGCTGCCGGAGATCGCCGACGCCGTTGGCGGCAGCATGAAGATCTTCGTCGACGGCGGTATCCGCACCGGCACGGATGTGTTCAAGGCGCTGGCGCTCGGCGCGGACGCCGTGCTCATCGGCCGCCCGTTTGTGCCGATGGTCTACGGCGACGGCGCGCAGGGCGTGGCGACCTACATCGAAAAGATCGGCAGCGAGCTGCGCGACACGATGGCCATGTGCGGCATGCACACGCTCGGCGAGATCACGCGCGACTGCGTGCGTGTGATGTGACCGCAGCAGGCAGAAAAAAAGTCCGGGGACGGCCGTCCCCGGACTTTTTTGTTTTGTTCAATCGTCCCAGATCATGGTGGCGAAGTAATCCTCCGGCGTCTCGGCGCGGCGAATCAGGCGCGTGGAGCCGTCCGGCTGCAGCAGCACCTCCGCGCAGCGGAGCTTACCATTGTAGTTGTAGCCCATGGCGAGGCCGTGGGCGCCAGCGTCGTGAATGACCAGCAGGTCACCGATGTCGATGCGCGGCAGCGCGCGGTCAACGGCAAACTTGTCGTTGTTCTCGCACAGACCGCCGACGATGTCATACGCATGGTCGCAGGGCGCGTCCTCCTTGCCCATGACCGTGATGTGGTGGTAAGACCCGTACATGGCCGGGCGCATCAGGTCGCAGGCACAGGCATCCGTGCCGATATACTCCTTGTAGATATGCTTTTCGTGGATCGCGCGCGTCACGAGATGGCCATACGGTGCGAGCATGAAGCGGCCAAGCTCCGTGCACAGTGCCACATCACCCATGCCGGCCGGGACGAGGATCTCCTCGTACACCCTGCGCACGCCCTCGCCGATGACGGCGATGTCGTTTTCCGGCTCCTCCGGCCGGTACGGGATGCCCACGCCGCCGGAGAGGTTGATGTACGTGATGTGGCAGCCGGTCTCCTGCTGCAGCTCGACCGCGAGCTGGAAGAGAATACGCGCCAGCGCGGGATAGTATTCATTGGACAGCGTGTTGGAAGCCAGAAATGCATGGATGCCGAACTCTTCCGCGCCCTTGGCCTTGAGCAGGCGGAACGCCTCGGTGATCTGCGCGCGCGTCATGCCATACTTGGCGTCGCCGGGATTGTCCATGACCTGAAAGCCTTCACGCGACTCGCCGAGCGAGAACGTGCCGCCCGGATTGAAGCGGCAGCCGATCTTCTTCGGGATATAGCCGATCGTCTTTTCCAGAAAGTCCACGTGGGTAATGTCGTCCAGATTGATGGTCGCGCCGAGCTTTGCCGCCAGACGGTAGTCCTCGGCCGGCGTCTCATTGGACGAGAACATGATGTGTTCGCCGGTGCAGCCGATGCGCTCGGCCATCATCAGCTCCGTGAGCGACGAGCAGTCGCAGCCGCAGCCCTCCTCCTGCAGGATCTTGAGGATGGCGGGCGTGGGCGTGGCTTTCACGGCGAAATACTCCCGGTAGCCGGGATTCCACGAAAAAGCGGCTTTCAGGCGGCGGGCGTTCTCGCGGATGCCCTGCTCATCATAGAGGTGAAACGGTGTGGGATAGCGCGCGGCAATGTCCTCGAGCTGCGCTGCTGTTACAAACGGCTTTTTCATTGGAATTCCTCCCTGCGAAACCTGGAATTGCACTCATTTTAGGAGCCGCTCGGGGCCGTGTCAAGAAGGCAAAAGCATTTTCGCCGTTCCATGCATAGACTCAACAGAATCTCCCTCCCGCTCCGTCATTTTGCCCGGAACGAAGAGGTCTCAAATGTCCTCGAGCGTCTCCGTTTCCACCGGTTGGGCCGCATCGACAAAGCGTACCTGCAGCACCGCCTGCGGCCAGTTGACCGAGATGGCCGCCGCCCGGCCGCGCGCCTGTGCCGCCGCGTCGATCTGCACGCACAGCTCCGCCAGCACCTCGCGCGTCAGATAGCCGCCGCGCCAGTGGAACACCAGCCCCGGCTGCTTCTTGCGCAGCGCCTGATCGACCCTGCGCGCGACCTCCTCCGGCTTCGTCCAGGACAGGTGCTGCAGCTTATAGTAAAACTGCCCGCCGTCCGTGCAGGCCGGGGCCGGATACAGCAGCGGCCGGTGGTCGCGGAAAATCTTTGTGTCGTCGAGATTGAAATAGTCGTAGCGCGGGCCGTATTTACTGAGGGAATTGTCAAACGTGGCGTCCAGATGATAGCACTGCCCGCCGAGCTGGACAATGTTCCAGGCGTGCAGGTAGCGCTCGCCGTTGGCGCGGTCCCGATCGCTGACGGCGATCATGCACGGTAGACCGAGCCCGTCACACAGCAGCTTGACCGTTTTGGCCATGCCCTCGCACACGCCGACTCCGTTGGTCAGCGGGCCGATGACCTCGTGCGAATACGGCTTTTCGAGCTTGTCATAGCGGACGTTTTCCACAATGAAATCATGGATCGCGCGCTCCTGCTCCACCGGCGGCAGACTGCGCAGCGGCCGCAGCAGGCGCGTCACACGCGCCTCGATCGCCTGCCGGTGCTCCCGGATGCGCTTTTTCTCAAACCGGTACTCCGGACAGAACTCCACAAACGCCGCTTCCGGCACCGCGCGGCACGAAAAACCGACGGCATAAAAGATCTCCGGATGATCCAGCCGGAGCTGGAAAAAGAGCGTGCTGAGCGTTTCCATCGGCAGGCGCGGGATGCGCGCCGACGGCGCCGGCTCCTGCAGGCAGGTCAGCATGCCGTGATAGGCCGCGCGCTCCTGCGGCGGGAGCTGCTGGTAATAATATTGCGGATGCAGCTGCATAGTCACCGCGCTCCTTTCGTTAAATCTTCCCGCGGGCTGACCTGAAACCGTTTCTTGTACGCCCGCGAGAACGCAGAATAGTCATGATAGCCGCACTGAAAGCAGGCGTCTGTCGTGCGCATGCCCTGTGCGATGAGATCGCGCGCCACACGCAGGCGTTTATCCGTGAGATAACCATGGATGGTGAAGCCGGTCTCGGCGCGAAACATGCGCATCATATAGTATTTGCTGAGGTAAAACGTATCCGCCAGCGCGTCGATGCTGACGTCCTCGGTCAGGTGCGTGTTGAGATATTCCAAAATGGCCGCCGTTTTTTCGTTGCAGTGCTCGGACGGAGCATAGTTCACACCATCGTCGTTCAGCCCGCGGCCCAGCATGACCAGCAGCTGCAGCATCTGCGCCCGCGCGAGCAGGTCGTGCCCGTAAGCCGTGCTCCGCTCCTCCGCTTCGAGCGCGTCGAGCGTGCGCAGCAGCGCCGCACGCCGCCCGGCCTCCGGCCGCAGGACGAAGCTCTGCCCATCCGCCGGCAGACGGAAACAGGCATCCAGCCGGGAGCCGGCCGTGGACTGTGCGCGGAGAAACTCCGGCGATATGTAGAGGATCACGCGCTCGTAGCGCTGACTCGGGTCGATCTGCGCCTTGTGGATCGCGCCCTGCCGCACAAGCACCACATCATACGGCCGCAGCACGTGCGTGCGCCCCTCGACGATGTAGCTCCCGCGCCCGGCCAGAAAGAACACCAGCTTATGAAATTCGTGATAGTGGAACGCCGTGTCCTCCGCCAGCGCGCTGCTCAGATGGAACAGGCGGAAATCTTCGTGCAGGTATCCCCTGCGCTCATAATCGGTCTGCTGCATGGCTCGCCTCCAAAAAAGCATCTTTTGCAATGAATGATAGCATTATTGTACAATTATTGCAACTGAGAATTGTATATACTGTCACCAAAGCGCCGCTGCGGCGCAATCTACACACTGGGAGTGTTGCATTTATGGCCAAGGCAAACGGTTCCAAGTCTTTCTTTAAGACTTACGGATTCCTGATCTTCATGCTCACCGGCATCGTCGCCGGCTGTCTCGTGGGCGCATTTGCCCCGGACTTCGGCAAAAAGATCGAATTCCTGGGTACCCTGTTCATCAACATGATGTTCTGTGTGGTGGTGCCGATGGTGTTCTGCTCCATCGCCTCCGCCATCGCCAATATGAAAAGTGTCAAGCGCGCCGGTAAGATCATGGGTGTGACCATCGCAACGTTCCTGGTCACTGCCGCTATCGCTGGTGTCATCATGTACATCGTCTGCCGCATCTTCCCGCTCGTGGATGGTCACTACACCATCACGGAAGGCGAGATCGGCGATACGCTGGGCTTCGGCGACATGATCGTCAACTTCTTTACCAAGCCCGACTTCATGGAGCTGCTGAGCCGTAAGGCCATCCTGCCGCTGATCGTTGCGGCGGTGCTGTTCGGCTTCGGCATCCAGATGAACGGCGGCCCCGAGACAAAGACCGCGCAGCTGCTCGAGGATATCACGAACTGCATCATGAAGACCGTGAAGCTCATCACCTACTACGCCCCGATCGGCTTCTTCGGCTTCTTTGCCAATCTGGTGTCTACTTACGGCCCGGAGCTGGTCGCCGACTACAGCCGCACGCTCATTATCTACTACGTCATGAGCTTCGTGTACATGTTCGTGTTCTTCCCCATTTACGCCCAGTTCGGCGGCGGCAAGGGCGGCGCGAAGATCATGTTCTCCAAGCTGTTCCGCCCGGCGGCCGTGTCGTTCGGCACCTGCTCGTCCGTTGCGACCATTCCGACGAACATGGAAGTTGCCGATGAGACCGGCATCAGCAAGGACGTCACGGACATCGTGCTGCCCATGGGCGCCACCATGCACATGGATGGCTCGGCCATGAGCGCCATCATCAAGGTCGCGTTCCTGTTCGGCGTGTTCGGTCTGGACTTCACGACGGAAAAGGCCATTCTGGCCATCATCGTGGCTGTGTTCTCCTCTGTTGCCATGTCCGGTATCCCCGGCGGCGGCGGCACCGGCGAGCTGGTGGTCTGCACCATCTTCTTCCCCGACCAGCTGGCCATTGCCTACCCGATCGCGCTGGCGATCGGCAACCTCGTCGATCCTCCGGCAACCATGGTCAACTCCGCCGGCGACTATGTCGTGTCCTTCATCGTCTCCCGCTATGTGGACGGCAAGGATTGGCTGCAGAAGGCGCTCGCCAAGAAGAAAGAAAGCAAGGCAATCGAGCAGTAATCTGCCGATGTATCAAATTCCTTCCACCCGGAAACACTACGGTGTACCGGATGGGAGGAATTTTTTATGCTTGGAAAAGTCGAGATCTGCGGTGTCAACACGGCCGACCTGAAGGTCCTGAGCAGTGACGCCTGCCGGGCACTGCTCATCCGCGCAAAGCACGGCGACACCGACGCACGCGAGCAGCTCATTGCCGGAAACCTCAGGCTGGTGCTGTCCGTGATTCAGAAATTCGTTGGCCGCGGCGAGAACGTGGACGACCTGTTTCAGGTCGGCTGCATCGGACTGATCAAGGCCATCGACAATTTTGACGCCGAAAACCACGACGTACGTTTTTCCACCTACGGCGTGCCCATGATTTCCGGGGAAATCCGGCGCTACCTGCGCGACAACAGCCCCATCCGCGTCAGCCGCTCCACACGCGACACCGCCTACAAAGTTCTGCAGGCAAAAGAGCGCCTGACCGCCGCCTCCGGCCGCGAACCGACGCTCGACGAGATCGCAAAGGAACTGGACATCCCGCGCCGGGACGTCGTGTTTGCGCTCGACGCGATCAGTGACCCGATCTCGCTCTATGAGCCGATCTACACCGACAACGGCGAGAGCATCTGCGTAATGGATCAGGTCGGCGACACGAAAAACACGGACGAGCAGTGGCTGGAGCATCTGGCGCTCACGAACGCCATCTCCGACCTCAACGAGCGTGAGAAGAAGATCCTCTCCCTGCGTTTTTACGCCGGCAAGACACAGATGGAGGTCGCCGGCGAGATCGGCATCAGTCAGGCGCAGGTGTCCCGGCTGGAGAAAAATGCGCTCGGCAAGATCCGCAGGAACATCTTCCCCTCATAAGCCGCCGTCCGGCGCCATAGACTGGTACCAAAACGCTGCGGAGGGGTTACCATGAAATGCTGTTTATCCGATCTGCGATATAAGGAAGTCATCGACCTGACCACCGGGCAGCGGCTCGGCTATGTCTGCGACGCGGAGATCGACCTGGAAGAGGGCAAGATCGTGTCCCTGATCGTGCCGGGGCAGAAGAAGCTCGGCGGTCTGCTCAGCGGCGATGACGATTACATTCTGCCGTGGGAATCCATCTCCAGATTGGGCGAGGATATCATTCTCGCCGAGGTCGCGGCGCAGCAGCCGCGCCGCCGGCGGGAGAAACGGCAGAATTATCTCTGACGACCTGAAAAAACGCCAAAAATCCGGGCAAATCCTCTTGCATTGCCCGGATTTCTCTGGTATAATACCAGAGCATTACGCACGGGGGTCGATGTGCGACCATGTGGCTTCGGCCTGGTCGGGCACAGCTGACGCCCCCGGAGGTAGCAACTAATTAAAGGAGGAAACAAAAAACTATGGCAGTCGTATCTATGAAACAGCTTCTCGAGGCCGGTGTCCACTTCGGTCACCAGACCCGCAGATGGAACCCGAAAATGGCGGAGTACATCTACTGCGAGCGCAACGGCATCTACATCATTGACCTGCAGAAGACCGTCAAAAAGCTCGAGGAGGCTTACAACTTCGTGCGCACCCTCGCGGAGAATGGCCAGACCATCCTCTTCGTCGGCACCAAGAAGCAGGCTGCGGACGCCGTGAAGGAAGAGGCTTCCCGCGTCGGCATGTACTACGTCAACGCCCGCTGGCTCGGCGGCATGCTCACCAACTTCAAGACCATGCGCACCCGTATCGACCGTCTGGCCCAGCTCAAGAAGATGCAGGAGGACGGCACCTTCGACATGCTCCCGAAGAAGGAAGTCATGAAGCTGCTCGGCGAGATGGAGAAGCTCGAGAAGTACCTCGGCGGCGTCAAGGAAATGAAGAAGCTCCCCGGCGCGCTGTTCGTCGTTGACCCCCGCAAGGAGCACAACGCCATCGCTGAGGCCCGCAAGCTGCACATCCCGATCGTCGCCATCGTCGACACCAACTGCGACCCGGACGAGATCGACTACGTCATTCCCGCGAACGATGACGCCATCCGCGCCATCCGCCTGATCGCTTCCACCATGGCCAACGCCGTGCAGGAAGGCCGTCAGGGCGTCGACGCTGAGGAAGCCGCTTCCGAGGAAGAGGCCCAGAAGGTCGAAGAGTAATTGAAAACTGCAAGGGCGGGCCGCGTACCCGCCCTTCTGATAAAAACAATAAAGGAGAAAGAATTATGGCATTTTCTGCTGCTGATGTGAAAAATCTGCGTGAAATGACCGGCGTCGGCATGATGGACTGCAAAAAGGCCCTCACCGCTGCTGACGGCGATATCGATAAGGCTGTGGAATGGCTCCGTGAGAAGGGCCTCGCCGCCGCTCAGAAGAAGGCCGGCCGCATCGCCGCCGAAGGCATGGCTTACGCCGCCGTCGTCGATGGCATCGGCGTGATCGTCGAGGTCAATGCGGAGTCCGACTTCGTGGCCAAGAACGATCTGTTCGTCGACTACGTTAAGGGCGTCGCCGCTGTCGTCGCCAAGGAGAACCCGGCCGATCTCGACGCGCTGTACGCCTGCGCTTACGGCAACGGCAAGACCGTGCTCGAGGAGCAGAACGATAAGGTCCTCGTCATCGGCGAGAACATCAAGGTCCGCCGCTTTGCGCGCTACGACACCGGCCTGAACGTCCCCTATGTCCACATGGGCGGCCGCATCGCCGTGCTCGTCAACCTCGAGACCGAATCCACCGACGCTGCGGTCGTCGAGCTGGGCAAGGACATCGCCATGCAGATCGCGGCTCTGAACCCGACCTACAAGGATAAGAGCGACGTTTCCGCCGAGTTCATCGAGAAGGAAAAAGAGATCCGCCTGGCGCAGGCCAAGGAAGATCCGAAGAATGCCAAGAAGCCCGACGCCATCATCGAGAAGATCGTCATGGGCGGCATCGGCAAGTACTTCAAGGAGATCTGCCTGCTGCAGCAGCCGTTCGTCAAGGACGACAAAGTCTCCGTTGAGGAGCACATCGCCGCCGTCGCAAAGCAGGTCGGCGCCTCCATCAAGCTCGTGGACTACACCCGCTTCGAGAAGGGCGAAGGCATTGAGAAGCGTCAGGACGACCTCGCTGAGGAAGTCGCGAAGCTCATCAAGTAAGTTTTACTTCCGACATCTATCCCGCGGTTCTGATCGGAGCCGCGGGATTTTTCTGTGCATTTTCCCTTTTCACGGAAAATCAGCAGCGAAAATCTTCGTTTTACAGGAGTAGAGTGGCTCTACGGCCGTGTAGAACCGCATTTTTTTCGGTAGAGACCGTAAAAATAGAACGTAGACAGGGAAAAATGACAGTAGCTTGTATTTGCGCGCCGGCGGGTGTACGGATAAAGGGCACACACCGTGTAGCACTTTGAGCAAGCAAAGGAGCACTCTCATGATCCAGATCTTCACCGACACGTCGGCAAACCTGCCGGCTGCTTACATTCAGAAATATTCCCTGCGTGTTATCCCCCTGCACTATTCCATCGACGGCGTGCAGGCACAGCAGGATCCGACCGTGGACTTTGACGGAAAAGCCTACTATGACGCCATGCGCAGCGGCGCGCCCGTGTCCACGGCTATGATTAACCTCGCCGCTTTTCTGGAGCCGCTGCATGAAGCACTGGCTGATGGAAACGACGTGATCTATATCGGCATGTCCGGCGGCATCAGCGGCACGGCGCATGCGGCCGCTATGGCCGTGGAGGAGCTGCAGGAAGAATTCCCGGAGCGGAAGATCGCCGCCATTGACACCTATGCCGCCTCGCTCGGCGAGGGGCTGCTGGTGCTCGAGGCCGCGCGGATGCTTGAAAACGGCGCCCCCTTCTCGCTGATCGTCGAGCAGATCTCCCGCCGCCGCCATACCATGTGCCAGTACTTCACGGTCGATGACCTCGCCTATCTGGAGCGCGGCGGCCGCGTGAGCAAGGCTGCCGCCATCGTCGGCACCGTGCTCAAGATCAAGCCGCTGCTGCGCGGCGATGACGAGGGCAAGATCGTCCAGTGCGGCAAGACGCGCGGCCGTAAGCAGTCGCTCACCGCACTGGCGGACTTTTACGAAAAGCTCGTCGCCGACAAGTCCGAGGAAATCGGCATCGCGCACGCGGACGATGCAGCCGGCGCGCAGTTTCTGCTCGATGCGCTGCGCCAGCGCGGCTTCACAGGCGAATGTCTGACTGTGTGCTACGAGCCCGTCACCGGCTCGCACGTCGGGCCCGGCACCGTGGCGCTGTTTTTCCAGGGCATCCACAGATAAACGAAAACCCGGAGGACACGTCCTCCGGGTTTTTTATTCTTCTTTCCGGTCGATCTGCCGGACCATTTTCTCAAACTTCGCGCGCGGGCCCATGACCTCACGCCCGCAGCCGAGGCAGCGGAGTTTGAAGTCCGCGCCGATGCGCAGCACCTCCCAGCGTTTCTCGCCGCAGGGGTGCTGTTTTTTCATCGTCAGAATGTCACCGACCTGAATATCCATCGCTCACTCCCCCTTGATGCGCTGCCAGTAGGCACGCGCCGCCTGCTCGGTCTTGTTGTCACCGTATTCATAATAGTGCTTTCCCTTCAGCTCATCGGGCAGGTACTGCTGCTGCACCCAATGACCCGGGTAGCCGTGCGGATACTTGTAGCCCTGTTCGCGCTCGAAGCCCGTGCCGTCGGCGTGGACGTTCTGCAGCTCGCGCGGGATGGGCCCCGCCTTCCCTGCCCGAACGTCCGCAATGGCCGCATCGATAGACATGACGACGGAGTTGGACTTCGGCGCCGTGGCCAGCAGCAGCACCGCCTCCGCCAGCGGCAGCCGCGCCTCCGGCAGGCCGAGTTGCAGCGCGCTGTCCACGCAGGACTTGACGATCATGGCTGCCTGCGGATAGGCAAGGCCGATGTCCTCACTCGCCGAGCACAGGATGCGCCGGCAGGCACCGATCAGGTCGCCGGCCTCGAGCAGACGTGCCAGATAGTGCAGCGCCGCGTCCGGATCCGAGCCGCGCAGCGACTTCATGAGCGCGGACACGACGTCATAGTGATCGTCGCCCGCGCGGTCATAGTGCATGGCGCTGCGCTGCGTGATGTTCTCGGCATCGGCACGCAGAAGGCGGATGGCATCCCCCTCTCTCGGCGCCGCCGAAAAGAGCAGCTCGACCGCATTGAGCGCCTTGCGCACATCGCCGCCGCAGACGGACGCGATGTACCCCGCTGTGCCGGGCTCGATATCCGCCGTGACATTTTCCCGCGCGCTGAGAATGGACACCGCGCGCAGCACGGCCTTTTCCACCTCGGCGGCCGGCACCTGCTTGAACTCAAACACCGTGCTGCGGCTGAGCACCGCGTTATAGACATAGAAATACGGGTTTTCCGTTGTAGAGGCAATGACCGTGATGCGGCCGTCCTCCATGAACTCCAACAGTGACTGCTGCTGCTTTTTATTAAAATACTGGATCTCATCGAGATACAGCAGCACACCGCCGGGCGTGAGCATGGTGTCGAGCTCGGAGATGATATTGCGGATGTCCGAAATGCTCGCGGTCGTGGCGTTCAGGCGGCGCAGGGTGCGGTTCGTGCTGGCCGCGATGATGCTCGCGACCGTGGTCTTGCCGGTGCCGGACGGACCGTAAAACACCATGTTCGGGATCTCCCCGGACTCCACGATGCGGCGGAGCATCCCGTTCGGGCCCAGAATATGCTTTTGCCCGACGACATCGTCGAGCGTTGTCGGCCGGATCTCATCCGCCAATGGTCTGTACATAGTGCGCCTCCTGTGATGCAATGGCGATATTATACCGCATTTTCCGCGCCTTGGCAACTCGCCGCACTTGGCAGGCGGCGCAAAATGTGCTACACTGCCGGAGAGGTGAACAATATGCGCACACCGGAACAAGTGCAGGAGATCCTCCGCTGTCTGGCACAGGCCTACCCCGCGGACTGCTCCCTGCAATATGAAAAAGATTATGAACTGCTGTTTGCCGTGCGGCTGGCCGCGCAGTGTACCGACGAGCGTGTCAACCAGGTCACGCCGGCGCTGTATGCACGCTTCCCGACGCTCGAGGCGTTTGCTGCCGCCGAACCGGAGGACGTGGAGCCCTATGTCCATTCCTGCGGCTTTTACCGGGCAAAGGCGCGGGACATCGTCCTGTGCGCGCGCAGGCTCGTTGCGGAATACGGCGGCCGCGTGCCGGACACGATGGAGGCCCTCACTTCCCTGCCCGGCGTCGGCCGCAAGACGGCCAACCTCATTCTCGGCGACGTGTACCACAAGCCCGCCGTGGTCGTAGACACGCACTGCATCCGGCTCTCGAACCGCATGGGGCTTGTAGACGGACTGAAAGACCCCGTCAAGATCGAGACCGCGCTGCGCAAGATCCTGCCGCCGGAGGAATCATCCGACTTCTGCCACCGGCTCGTGCTGCACGGCCGCGCCGTATGCACGGCGCGCAAGCCGATGTGTGACCAGTGCTGTGTGCGCCACGTGTGCCAGACGGCGGAGGAGGCGGACGCATGAAGCCCATCGCCCACATCCGCAGTGACTTTGCCACGAAGTTCGGCATCCCGCGCCAGAGCGGCGTGGTCGGGAGTTTACAGGCAGAGATCGTGTTCGAGCCGGAGTTTCGCAGCCGCGACGCCGTGCGTGGGCTGGAAGCGTTCTCGCACATCTGGCTCATCTGGGAGTTTTCCGAGAACGTGCGCGCCGACTGGTCGCCGACCGTGCGCCCGCCGCGTCTGGGCGGCAATGTGCGCATGGGGGTGTTCGCCACGCGCTCGCCGTTCCGGCCGAACCCGATCGGTCTGTCGTGCGTGCGTCTGGAGGACATTACATTTTCCGACGCGCGCGGCCCGGTGCTCCATGTCGCCGGGGCGGACCTGATGGACGGCACGCCGATCTACGACATCAAGCCCTACATTCCCTACGCCGACTGCCATCCGGAGGCGACGGAGGGCTTCACCGGGCAGGTGGAAATGCAGGCGCTGACGGTGGAGATCCCGCCAGAGCTGCTCTCCCGCTTCCCGGTTGAAAAGCGCGACGCGCTCATCGGTGTGCTCGCGCAGGATCCGCGCCCGCGGTATCAGGCAGACGCCAGCCGTGTCTACGGGCTGGAATTCAGCGGTTATGAGGTGAAATTCACCGTGGCTGGACAAAAATTGACCGTCACGGACATTACAGAAAAAGACTCGTGAAGTTCACGAGTCTTTTTCATATTTCAGCTGATACAGGTCGGTGCGCCGCGCACTCAGGACCGGGATCTGTGCACGAACGGCGTCCGTCTCCGCTAGGTCCATGTCACAGATCAGCAGCTGCGGCGCCGCCTCCGCCTGTGCCTGCACGCGCCCCCACGGGTCGCACACGAGCGAGTGCGCATAGGAAACATAGCCCGCCGTCTCGTCCCGCGCCGGAGCGCAGCCCGCGACAAAGCACTGATTGTCCAGCGCCCGCGCGCGAAACAGCAGCTCCCAATGCGCCGGTCCGGTCGTCATATTGAACGCCGCCGGCACCACGATCAGCCGCGCGCCCTCGAGCGCCTGAATACGAAAGAGCTCGGCAAAGCGCACGTCAAAGCAGATCGCCACGCCGAGTTTTCCGAACGGCGTGTCCACGAGCGTGTATCGCTGCCCGGGCGAGAGCGTGTCGGACTCAAAAAAGCGCTGGCCGCCCGCCACGTCGATATCGAACAGGTGCACCTTGCGGTGCTTTGCCTGCTGCGTTCCCTGCGGGTCAAACACGTAGCAGGTGTTGTAGATCGCGTCCCCGTCGCGCTCCGGCACAGAACCCGCCACGAGCCAGACGCCGTATTCGCGCGCCGAGCCGCACAGCAGACGCCACGTCTCGCCGCCCTGCGGCTCGGCGTATTCCACAAACGCCGCGTTGCTGTACGGACAGCACCACATCTCCGGCAGCACGACCAGATCGCAGCCGGCCGCGGCGGCATCGCGCACATAGCGGCGCATCGTCGCATGATTTTCCGTTTTGGACGCCGTGACCGGCATCTGGCACAGGCCAAGTTTCATGGTATCCCCGCTTTCGCATGATCGTCATAGCCAGCATAGCGGAAAATAACGGCGCTGTCAAACATTTCTGTCCGCGTGCACGTCGCTGCCGCAATGCGGGCAGTATGTTTTCTTGCCGGAGAAAAACATCATGCCAAGATAACGGTGACAAAACGGGCAGCGCTGTGTGCACACGGCGATGAGCGCGCCCAACACGACGCACCCCAGCGCCGCATATACCAGCGCCCAGACGCCATAGTAGCAGCTGCTGCCGTACAGGCCGAATCCGAACAGAACCAGAATGGACGAAATACCGTCCCAGAGCTTTGGACGCTTCATGCGACCGCCTCCAAAAATCATTTTGAGCACAGGATAGCATTTTTGTGTCAAGCCCGAAACCGTATATATGTAAAATGCGGGTGAAATGCACCGCATTTCACCCGCACACGCGCTTTATGATGCTAAGGCGCCCAGAACCCCGCTCAGGATCGAGAGCGCAACGCCGACGATGAAGCCGATCAGCGCCCATTTGCCGATCGCTTTGGCGCGCACCGGCGTCGTCTTCTGGAAGCACAGGTACAAGATCAGACCGACCAGCGGAAACAAAAACGCCAGTATGTTCAGACCTGTCGACGGTTTATCCTCCTGCTGGCTTACCGGCGCCTGCACCGCGCAGCCGCAGTTCGGGCACACGACCGCCTCGTCCACCAGCTCTTTGCCGCATTGACTGCAGTATTTCATCTCGTTTTCCTCCGCTGATATCTTTGAGCGAAAGCATCGCCCCCATGGTTGTATCCTGGCACATTATTTTACGATTTACAACCCAAAAGTTCACAAAATATTCATCATAATATCAAAAACATAAAGACCTCTTTCTGCCTGAGATTTCAAGCAAAGAGAGGTCATTTTGATAGCAATTTCGCATTAGACAAACATTTTCGCATCGTCCAGTCGTCGTTCCCGGCCGAGATAAAAATCTCAGAAAGAATAATCAAACATGTAATTTCAGTGGTTGTCGCTCCAATCATGCCGTTCAAAGGTCACGCATCCGTGCCAAATACTTGCTCTTTGGGGAGCTTCGGCGCAAGGATCACTTGAAAAATCCGCTTATACCCACCTATGAGAGAAAAACTGCCTCCGCAGCTGGACCACGTGTATGCCACGCTGCGCAGACCATGGTAAAGCGCATACGCAATTTCCTCCGCAGGCTGCATATTGCCGACCTCATCTGCAAGCTGTGCTTTCGTAATTGTCTGCACGACCGCGCGAAACAGTACCATACCCTGTGGAAAATCATTATCCACATCCTTTTGCAGAATGTTGATATAGATCTGCGCAGTAATGGCAGGGCCATTTTCCTCGGCATCCACTGCATATTCCCGTAACATTGCCCAAAGAAAAGCGAGATTCGACTCGCGCTGCAACATAACATCCACGAGCTGATCCACTTTTTTACCGGTACGGCCGATGAGTTCGTCCACAATCTCATCTTTCGAAGAAAAATGATAATAGAATGTGCGCTTTGTGATACCTGCGGCCTTGCAGATCTGCATCACGGTAACCTGATCATAGTTATATTCCTTAAATAATTTGATCGCCTGCTCCTGAATTTTCTCTTTTGTACTACTGGGCTGCATGCTTGCATTTCCCTCCAAAACAGACACTTTCGACAATAAGTGCTTGATAATTTTGTGACGTTCTCACAATTGACATATTTCTCACAAAAGAATAGAATGTGAGTGTGACTCCGGTGTAATATAATAAACCCGTAGAACAGCTTTAATAGTATTTTATACCTATTTAGTTTGCTCCGCGGCCCCATATTGCTTTTATTTTATACCCACATGCAGAAAAAAGCAACCATAGCGTACAACAGAAATCCGGAGACACGAAACATTTCATTGGAGGAGTTTTTATGAACAAGTTGTTTGAGCCAATCCAGATCGGCAGCATGACACTGAAAAATCGCATCGTTATGGCCCCCATGGGCACGACGACCGATACTACCAACGCCTTTAACATGCGGGACGTGAAGTACTACGGCGAGCGAGCAAAAGGCGGCTGCGGTCTTGTGCTGACCGGCGCTGTTGTCGCCTCTACTGAGTTCGAGCCAGCTCCCTGTCAGAAGCTCACAAATACGAAGGATGTCTATATGCTCCATCTGGTGGCTGAACGTGTTCATTTTTACGGCGCGAAGTTCGGCATCCAGCTCTCACCCGGCATTGGCCGCATGAACTGGATCGATCCGCACACGCCGCCCTACTCCGCAAGCCCCGTCCCCAACTACTATGTGCCCTCTCTCATCTGCCGTGAACTGCCTACCGAGGGCGTGAAAAGACTCGTAAAAGCAATGGGTGAATCTGCAAAGCTTGCAAAAAATGCAGGCGTTGACATCATTGAGATCCATGCATACGGCGGCTACCTGATCGACCAGTTCACCTCCGCGAAGTGGAACCACCGCACAGATGAATATGGCGGAAGCTTCGAAAACCGCCAGCGCTTCCTCAGAGAGATCGTCGAGGAAGTTCGCAAGGCATGCGGAAAGGACTATCCGATCGCAATCAAAATGACGCTCGACAGCGTTGACGACGATGAGCGCCCGATTGAAGAGGGCCTTGCAATTGCAAAGTATCTTGCCGACTCCGGCCTTGTGGACATGATCCACTTTGGACGCGGTGCATATTCGTGCCGTTGGAGAATGGTTAGCTCCGTCTACCAGCCCGTCGGCTTTGACCTCGACGCCGCCCCGAAAGTAAGAGAAATGATTGGCGATCTTCCCCTCATGGCACACGGGAAGCTCAACCACCCTGATGTTGCGGAAAAGGCCATTGCAGACGGTTTGATTGATCTGGTTGCGATTGGCCACGGTCTCATCGCAGATCCGCACTGGGCGAACAAGGTCAAGAACGGGAAACTGGATGATATCAACCCGTGCATCGGCTGCGGCGAGTGCCACTTCAATGCAATGAAAGGGCATTCCAGACCGTGCGCAGTCAATGTCCATAGCATGCGCGAGGGCGAGTTCCCGCTCACGCCGGCAAAGAGCGATCTCAACATTCTTGTGATTGGTGCCGGCCCCGGTGGCATGAAGGCAGCAGCCACCGCAGCCGAAAGAGGCTACCGCGTCTCGCTGTATGAAAAGAACACTTATATGGGTGGAATCATGGCAGCCGCAGGCGCACCGCGGTTCAAGGCGGATGTGCATGACCAGGTCGAGTATCTGAAACGCCAGATCGCAAAATATCCGGTCGACCTGCACCTCAATACGGAGATCACGCTGGAGGACGTTCAGCGGCTCCATCCCGATTTTGTTGTCGTCGCCACAGGTGCAAAGCCTGTTGTGATCCCGGTGCCAGGTGCGGATAAGCCGCATGTCAGCACCGCGGTGCCGGTTTTGCTCAAGCAGAAGGAAGTCGGCCAGAAGGTCGTCGTCGTTGGTGGCGGTGAGGTTGGCTGCGAATTGTCGAGCGAACTTTGTCTGCAGGGCAAAGATGTGATCATGATCGAATTGCTGGACGACATTCTGCGCACTGCAGATCATTTCGTCGCGAATGATCAGAACATCCGCTATCTCGTTGAGAACTCCGGCACCGATATCCGTTGCAGCACCAGACTGACGGAGATCCTAGATGACGGCATCATGGTCATCAACAAGGAAGGTGAGGCCGAGAAAATCACGTGTGACAGCGTCGTCTTTGCTTCCGGCTTCAAGGCCGATCACAGCCTCTACAACGATCTTCTCAAAGCAGGCTACGAGTGCGTACAAGTTGGCGACAATGTGAAACCCGGAAAAATCATCAACGCAATCCATCAAGCATACCACTACATCCGCGTGCTTGAAGAGGATTGACAGAGCCGGTAGGATGCATCAGGGCGTCTCATCCAGGGCGCCCTGATACAGAAAAATACAATCTTATATTTGGGCAGCAGCCAGAGGTCTGGCAGAAAGGAAAATGAGTCATGTCGAATAAATATTCAATCGTGACCGGCGCATCCCGCGGTCTTGGCGCCGCTATTGCAGAGGAACTTGCACGCGAAGGCTATGACGTTGTCATTACCTACGGCACACAAGCGGACAAGGCGCAGAAAGTCAAAAAGCAGCTTGAGACCAAATTTGGCGTTCGCGTTGAAAGCTATCAGCTCGATATCAAAGACGAAGAAGCAGTCCTTGCATTTCGCAAATGGGCCGAAGAGACTCTGGGCACGAATCTTCAGGTGCTTGTCAACAATGCCGGCATCTATGCAAATGTGCCCGCCGAGGAGATTGCGTCGAAAACGTTCTGCGACATTATTGACGTCAACGTGAAGGGTACGTTCTTTATGACCCGTCATTTTGTCGACCTCATGATTGCAAACCACTACGGGAAAATCATTAACCTCTGCTCTGCGGTGGGTCTGCGCGCTGCACCCGGCTCTATCGCATATGCAAGCTCAAAATTTGCCATCCGTGGCATGACGCAGGCGCTTGCAATTGACCTTGGTAAATACAATATTCAGGTCAACGCGATTGCTCCAGGCGCACACAAAACCGACATGTACTGGGATGCGTATAAGATTGATCCCGAACTGCTCGAGAAGCGCACCAAGGGCTGCCCGCTTCAGCGCGCAGGGGAAGTCAGCGAAATGTATCACATCGTGCGTTACTTTCTTGCGTCCGACTTTATTACCGGTCAGGTCGTATCACCGAACGGCGGGACCACGATGGTATAACCTCGAACGATTTAGAAAAGAGGGAGAATATGGGTTATATAAGTATTTTTCTAGGCCTTGCAGTCGTCGTCGCACTGATGATCCGGCGCTGGAGCCCGTTGATGGTGGGCATCGTTGCCGCAACGGTCGTTATTTTCATGAACGGCCTGCCTTTTGGCGAAACCATGACAGGCACTTACTTCGACGGGTTCTGCACCATGTTCAAATCGCTGTTCCCACCGATTTTTTCCGGAAGCCTTCTGGCGCAGATCTATAATCGCTCTGGTGCTGTCAACGCCGTCGGCGATGCCATCGCCAATGCTCTGTTTAAGGACAGCGCTTCCGCTACGCGCAAGTATGTTTCCTGCATTCTGGCTATGGCAATCGCGTCCGGTATTCTGGCCTTCTGCGGCCTGAACGCACTTGTAACACTGATTGCGATGTATCCGATTGCGCTGCGCCTCATGGAGCGCGCCGGCATCCCCAAGCGCTTTGTGATGGGCATTCTCAGCTGCGGCGTCTACACCTTTGCCATGTCTGCTCCCGGCTCGGCGGAGCTCGTGAACATTCTGGCCATGCAGTCGCTCAACACGCCGTCCTACGCCGGCATATGCGGCGGTATTTTGGCCTGCATCACAGAAATTGCAGTCACGACGACCCTGACGACCATCATGATCAAAAAAGATGTAGCGAAAGGGAAAACCTTTGCCTACGGGCCGAAGGACATTGTCGCTTCAAATAACCAGCCGCGCCCCAAGGCACTCGTCGCACTGTTGCCGTTACTGGCACTTGTCCTGCTGTTTAACATCTTTTCGATTGATATCTTCTCTTCTACCATGATCGCATGGCTGTTCTCCATCGTTCTGTTCTGGAAATACCTCCCCAAAAAGGATGGAAAACGCACCAATGAAATGCTGGATGTATTTACAGCTGCTGGCACAATGGCGTTCGGCCCTTGCAGTGCTGTCGGCTCTATCGTCGGCTTCACCAGCATCGTGCAGACATTGCCGGAATTTCAGGCCATGCTCGATGGTGTATTTAACTTCAACATGCCCGCCGCTCTGATCCTGATCGTCGCCGTATGCCTGATTGCCGCTCTCACCAGCTCCTCGACCGCAGCCATTCGCGTGGCCGTGCCCATGGTGGCGGAGCGCTGCACGGCTGCTGGGTTATCGCTGGCATTTATTCACCGCGTCTCCTGCTTTGCGTGCTCGATCGTTGATACACTTCCCTATGGCACCGCTGTCATCATTAATCTTGGTATCGCAGATCTGGACATGAAGGAAGGCTATCCCCCCATGTTCATCGCTACTACACTGGCGACCGCTTGCGGCACCATCATCTGCGCACTCTTTATGTATCTGTTCCCTGCTCTGCCATGATCGTGTGTTTTTCGAAAGATGCGAAGTTTTTGTTGAATAATTGCTTGACAAATAATTATTTAATGGTATCATAGTACTATAAAGCGAGAGATACAGTTCTATATTATTAGAGCTGTGCATCGCAAACAAATCTTATCAAACGTGAAAGAGAGGATTATGAATGGGTTACTTAAGCATTCTCGTCGGTTTCTTCCTGGTCCTGTTCCTCATCTGCAAAAAATGGCCTGCTATCATCGTTGGCATCATCGCAACGGCGGCCGTTATTGTGATGAACTGGCTGAACTTCGGACAAACCTTCACCGATGTGTACTTCACCGGATTTGCCACCATGGTCAAGTCACTGTTCCCGCCTATCTTTGCCGGCAACCTGGTTGCACAGATCTATAACCGGACCGGCGCCGTGCGCTCTATCAGCGATACGATGTCCAATGCACTGTTCAAAGAAGGGCGCTCCAAGACACGCACCTATGTCTCCTGCATTCTCGCGATTGTCATCCCCACTGGCTTGCTCGCCTACTGCGGCATGAACGGTCTGGTCACGCTGATCGCATTCTATCCCATCGCACTTGGCCTCATGGAGCGCGCTGGCATCCCGAAGCGCTATGTCATGGGCCTGCTCTCCTTCGGTGTTTATGCCTTCGCACTGACCGGCCCCGGAACAGCGCAGCTCGTAAACGTGCTGTCCATGCAGGTCGTCGGTGAAGGCCCTGCTGCTGGTCTCGTCGGCGGTCTGGTCGGCGTTGTCGTCGAGATCGTATTCGGCACTTTCGTCCTGACGCTGATGATCAAAAAAGACGTTGCCAAGGGACTCAAGTTCGCATACGGCCCAAACGACATCCGCGTTGCCGATGACAAGCAGCTTCCCAACTTCCTCATCTCGCTCATCCCCCTGCTCTCTGTCGTCATTTTCTTCAACGTCGTGAAGCTTGACATTTTCTCCTCCTGCCTTGCTGCATGGCTCCTTTCCATTATTCTGCTCGGCAAGTATATGCCGAAAAAGGACGGCAGCCTCCTCAAGGAACTGCTCGACGTGTGTACGGTCTCCGGCACCAACGCATTTGGCCCCTGCGGCATGGTCGGTTCCCTGTTCGGCTTTGTCAGCGTTGTGCAGACCCTGCCGGAATTCCAGGCGATTCTCAACTACATCTTCAGTCTGAATATGGCTCCGTTCCTCGTGCTGATCCTTTCGATCAATATCGTGGGCGCACTGACCGGCTCATCCTCCTCGGCTATCCGCATCGGTATGCCGATGGCGATGCAGCACTGCATCGACGCAGGCATGTCGTTGGCATTCGTTCAGCGACTGGGCGCGTTTGCAGCCTCTATTCTGGACACGCTGCCGCACAGCTCCGCCATCATCATTAACCTCGGTATCGCCGATCAGGATATGAAGGAAGCATACCCGCCGATGGCCGTAACAACGATTCTGACGACCGCAGTCGGTACAGCGGCAGTCGCGATTTTTATGTCGCTGTTCCCGTCCCTCCCGTAAAACCTTCCAATCAAAAAGGCAGCCTGCTCAGGCTGCCTTTTTTAAAACACGTTTTTTGCTCATTTGCAATATAAGTAACGAAGGGGTCACAAAACACGCATAAGTACACAAATTTGCTGCGCGCCCCTTGACAAATTCCTGATTTATGCTATCATTCTATCTATGTAGTACTTCGGCTCTATAAATATAGATCTTTAGTGCTAAATCTCGAATCCGGGCGCCGGATCAATGATCGCGGAAACCACGTGCTTCGCCTCTTCCAGAAGATTGATTGTCCCGTTCTCAATCGCCCAGGTCACAATGACGCCGCGCATTGCATACGACAGTGCCTCTGCCAATGTCTCCGGATCGGTCAGATTCCGAATCTGTCCGGCATTCTGCGCAGAGCGAATGACAGCAGCCAGCATTTTCTTGTGGTAAATATTCTTAATAAAATCACGCTGAGAATGCTCTTTGAGTCTGCCGATGAAGTACTGCTGGGAAACACCCGCACCGTAGAAAATATCACCCTCGCACATGATGTGGAAGATCTCCCAGATCTGCTTGCTGAAAGTCTCCTGCTCGACGATGCGGTAAAAGTTATCGGAGTACAGCTCTTCAAAATTGTTCCGCATGTCCAGGAAAATGTCCTGTTTCCGCGGGAAATAGTAATGCAGCGTCGTTTTGGAGACCTTCGCCTTTTCGCAGATCATCGGGATCGTCGTCTCGTCGAACCCATAATCATTGAAGAGCTCAATCGCCGCATTGATAATCCTTGTACGTGTATCGTTCTGACTGCCTTTCGCGGGTTTGCGTTCTCTCATTTGTGATTCACCTTTTTCGTTATTTACTAATTGTAAATATAATAAAAAACGCAGCAAAAGTCAAAGCAAAATTATATGGAGGTTAGCAATGAGCAACGACAGCAATTTTGATTCCCTATTCACCCCCTTCTCTATCGGTAAGATGGAGATCAAGAACCGCCTGGTCATGTCCCCCATGGGCACCTATGCAGCTCTAATGGACGGCTCCGTATCTGATACACTGGCCACCTATTTTGAAGAGCGTGCAAAGGGCGGTGTCGGCGCGATTATCACCGCTTCCCAGTATCTCACGCCGAAGCTGGCCCAGGGCATCTACGGCACCTATTTTGACAGCAAGCGCATCATCCCCCATCTGACCGGTATGACGGAGCGCATTCACTGCTATGGAGCAAAAGCCATCGCCCAGCTCTCAAGCGGCACCGGCCGCAACGCGCACCCCAGTCAGTGCGACGGCGTTCCGTTCTCCGCGTCCGCAGTTCCCGCGGTGTTCAATCCCAAGATTCTCTGCCGTCCACTCACCATCGAAGAGATCAAAGAGATCATGAAGTCCTGGCAGTTGGCCGCTGAGATCGCCGCGAACGCCGGCTATGACGCGATCGAGGTGCACGGCCACGTCGGATATATCATAGATCAGTTCCTCACCCCGCTGTGGAACAAGCGTGAAGACGAATACGGCGGCAGCGATGAAAACCGTGCGCGCTTTGCGCTGGAGATCCTGCAGGCCATCAAGCGAGGCGCGGGCAACGATATGCCCGTTATTTACCGCATCTCCATGGATCATCGCATCCCCGGTGGCAGAACGCTTGAGGACAGCAAGCGCCTCATTAAGATTCTCGGCGAAAACGGTGTTGACGCATTCGATGTTGACTGCGGCTGCTATGAGCACCCCGACTTCGTGTACCCCACCTTTTACCGCGGCGACGCCTGCATGGAGTATGTGTGCGACGCCGCACGTGAGGCGACTGACAAACCCATCCTCAACTCCGGCAACCACACGCCCCAGACAGCAAAGCACCTGATTGAGTCCGGCCGCGCGGACTTTGCCATGATGGGACGGCCGCTCATCGCAGACCCCTATCTGCCCAAAAAGCTGATGGAAAACCGTGAGGAAGATGTTCGCCCCTGCATCCGCTGCAACGAAGAATGCATCGGCCGCATTTGGGGCCGCTACTCCAAGCTGTCATGCGCAGTGAACCCGCAGGCGAATGAGGAGCACGCATTCCGGATTGTCAAAACGGAAACACCCAAAAATGTTGTCGTTATCGGCGGCGGTCCTGGTGGCATGGAAGCCGCACGCGTTGCTGCGCTTAAGGGAAACCATGTCACACTTTATGAACGCAATGAACTCGGCGGAACGCTGAATCTGCCCGCTCAGGCACAGTTCAAGACCCGTCTCAAGGCGCTCATCGAGTATTACAAGACGCAGATGCGTAAGCTCGGCGTAACAGTCGTGCATCAGGAGATTGATATCGATAGCCCCGTCCTTGCCGCTGCCGACAAGATCATTGCCGCGACCGGAGCACACTCCGTCGTGCCGCCTATCCCCGGTGCACACGGCGCAAACGTGATCGACATCAAGGACGCCCACCGCGATCCAGCCGCAATCAAGGGCAAGAAAATCGCCATCTGTGGCGGCGGCCTCTCCGGCTCCGACTTCGCTCTGGAAATGGCCACCGAGTACGGCAAACAGTGCACCATCATCGAAATGAAGCCAGACGTGGCGATGGATATGGTGTTCATCAATCAGCATTCTCTGAAGATCTATCTTAAAGACGCCGGCGTCGTGACCCGCACCAACACGCGTGTTTCCGAGATCGTTGAAAACGGAGTTCATGTCATCAATGAGCACGGCGAGCAAGAACTGATCGAGGCGGATGTTGTTGTTACCGCTTTCGGCATGGCGCCAAACACCGAACTCACGAATGCACTCAAGCAGAAATACAACAAGAAGCTCGTCTGCGTCGGCGACTGCGTCGAGGTAGGCAAGAGCGGCAAAGCAATTCGCAGCGGCTTCTATGCCGGTATGCAGATCGACTAATTCACAAGGAGGAGATTAATTATGGCTATCATGAAAGGCTACGGCGTCATCGAACCCACAGTGAGTTGGGGCTGGATGGAAAAAGAGATCCCGGAACCCGGTCCGTTCGAGGCACTTTGTTCCCCTGTCGCAGTTCTGCCCTGTACTTCCGATGTACACAGCGCACATTTCCGAAACGCATGGCCGAACCGCATCCTGGGTCACGAAGGTGTGGGCCGCGTTGAAAAGGTCGGTGCGATGGTCACCGACATCCATGTCGGAGATATTGTTGCGATTCCCGCCGTCACCCCTATCTGGCGCGGCAGGCAAATCGCAGAGGGGCTGCATGAACACACCGGCGGATTTCTCGGGGGACGTTACCTCTCGTCCAAGCTGGACGGCACGTTTGGCGAATACTTCATCATACCCGATGCGGACATGAATCTAGCAGTCGTTCCCAATGGTGTTTCCATTAAAGCTGCCGGCCTTGTCGGCGACATGGTCACCACTGGCTTTTCCGGAGTTGAGGGTGCAAATATCCAGTTTGGTGATACAGTCGTTGTGATCGGCATCGGCCCTGTCGGCCTTATGAGCGTTGCAGGCGCGGCGATCCGTGGTGCCGGACGCCTGATCGCCGTTGGGCACCGGGAGCTGACAAAGGAGCTCGCAAAGAAGTACGGTGCGACCGATGTCGTTGACTACAAAGACGGCGACATCGTTGCACAGATCATGGAACTCACCAATAACGAAAAAGTCGACAGAGTCATCATCGCCGGCGGAACGGAAAGCACTATCAACGATGCATACCGGATGGTGAAGTGCGGCGGCAACATCTCCAATATTGCAGGCTACGACTTCAGTAAGGAATTTCATCTTACCGTTGCGGATGCCGGCTGCCTTGTGAATCATGTAACGCTTACCGGTCGACTCTGTGCAGGTGGGCGATACCGTCTGGAGAATTTGATGGCACTCATCAAAAACGGCAGACTGGATCCGACCCCGCTCATTACACACGAACTGCACGGCTTTGATAAGATCGAAGACGGCTTCCGCATGATGGATGAGCGCAAGACTCCGGATACTATCAAGCCCATCGTCATTATCTAAATCATCTCAATTCAGTACAAATAAAGGAGGCTACAAAATGTTTGATTATCATGGCAGAGTAGCAGTGATTACCGGCGGTTCGTCCGGCCTTGGCGTTCTGTGCGCAAATGCGCTTGCAGCACGCGGATGCGATGTCGTACTCGCAGCGCGTCGCTTTGAGATCTTGGAGAAAAACGCACAGGCGCTCCGCGAGCAGTACGGTGTCAAGGCAATTCCTGTCCGCTGCGACGTCACCAAGGAGGATCAGGTTATTGCTGCACGCGAACTCGTGGAGAAAGAATTTGGTCGCTGTGACATCCTAATCAACTGCGCAGGCGAAGGCCACAATGACTGGGCGATCGACCTCGCGCTGGAAAAATGGCAGGCCACTATCGATGTTTGTGTCACCGGCCTATTCCTCATGTGCAGAGAATTCGGCAAGCTGATGCGCGAGCACAACTACGGACGTATTGTCAATGTTGCCTCCATGCTTGGCATGATCGCGCTGGACAGCACCTTTGGCCGCGGCATCTCAGAATACTCCGCATCTAAGGGCGCAGTTATCAATTTCACCCGACAACTGGCCAACGAGTGGGCGCAATACGGCATCACGGTCAACACCCTCAGTCCCGGCTTCTTTGCTTCCGAACAGTCGCCTGTCGGTCAGGGCTGGTTTGCGGATTTCATCAACACCTGGTGCCCGATGAAGCGCAACGGCAGCGACCATGAACTGGATGCAGCCATCATCTTCATGACCTGTGAGGAAAACTCCTACATGACTGGCAACAATGTTGTCATCGACGGCGGCTGGACCTGCACCTGAGCTTCCTTTCTGCCGATAGCAATCATTTCAGAACAGATCCTGCTGTGGAAGCTTCCACAGCAGGATCTGTTTTCATTTCGCTGCAAGCGCCTCTATACAGTCTCAACATGCAATTTCTCTGCGCAAAAGCGCAAAAAGAGATTGAGGTTACAACGGTAACTCCGAATCGCCTTCGGGGTATATTTGCGAACCTCAATCTCAACCAGATACTCTTCGACAGCACTTTGCATCTTCATACCTATGTCCTCCTCATGTATGTCACAACAGAGGTGGCCATGTATGTCGCAGCTGACGCCGTGTTTTCCCGCAGGAAACGACGTTTGAAGCTGCAAAGCGCCATGTTATCCGTCGAATATGCTGTTTTATGTCCGGAAACGCATGCGTTTCACAGGCAGTTTACTCTTCCCAGTTGTGCCACACGTTCTGGACATCTTCGTTGTCCTCGAACATGTCGAGCATCTTCTGGAGATTCTTGATATCGCCCTCGTCGGTGAGCTTGATGGTGTTCTGCGGCACCATCTCCACCTGCGCGCTCAGCAGCTCATAGCCGTCATTCGTGAGCGCCTCGGCCACCGATGCCACATCGTCTGGATCGGTATAGACCGTGTAAACACCCTCGTCAGGCGCAAAGTCCGCCGCACCGGCTTCGAGCGCGTCCTCCATGACCTTGTCTTCCTCGAGCTCCTGATCCTCGTCATTGATGACGATGACGCCCTTCTTATCAAACGACCACGACACGCAGCCGGTCGCACCCATGTTTCCGCCGTACTTATCAAAGTAGTGGCGCACCTCGGAAGCGGTGCGGTTGCGGTTATCGGTCATCGTCTCGACGATGATGGCGACACCGGACGGACCGTAGCCTTCGTAAGTGATGGACTCGTAGTTATCCGTGTTGCCGGAGCCGAGCGCCTTGTCGATCGTGCGCTTGATATTGTCATTCGGCATGTTGGCGGCTTTCGCCTTGGCGATGACAGCAGCGAGGCGGGAATTGTTATTGGGGTCGCCGCTGCCGCCCTCTTTGACGGCCACGATCATCTCACGGGCGATCTTCGTGAACGCCTGCGCGCGCTTGGCGTCCTGCGCGCCTTTGGTTTTCTGTATATTATGCCACTTGGAATGTCCGGACATAGTCACAACTCCTCTTGCTAAAATGCTTTGAATATTTTAGCACACTCCGGGCCGCGTGGCAAGAAAAATCCGCATATTTGCGCGAAAACTACGCCTGTGTTTTGGGAATGAGGAGATATTGCGGCGGTTCGGCCATGGCGGCCTCGTCCGTGAGACCGTTCGTCTCGCGGATGAGCTGCTCGCTCGAGCAGTAGCGCTTGGCAAGCGCCCACAGGTCCTCCCCGCCCCAGCGCACGATCGTCAGTGACGGCACGGAGGCATATGGACAGGCGCGCTCCTGCGCCGTTGCACCGGTGACCTGCCGGAAGCCGGGCTCCTGAAGCGCGGCCGTCCGCGCCGTCACCGTCACGCGGATCAGAAACCCATCCGCCGTGACCGTCACCGCCGGTTCCTCCGGCTGCACGCTCAACAGTTCCAGCCGCGCGCCGTTTTCCGGCTCGAGCGGCAGGTGCAGGCGCTTCTCCATGCAGGAGACGCGCTGCTCGGCATCCGTCACGAGCAGGCGGACGAGCACGTCACAGCCATCCTCCGTCAGACCGCAGACCACGGCGCGCCGGAACACGACGGTCAGCGCGCCCGCCTCGCACGCGAGTGTGCCCTCCGCCGACAGGCGCAGCGGCTCTCCCGGCTGCACGGTGCCGGCCGGCACTGTCTCGCGCTCGAGCGTGAGCTCCGCCGTGTTGCAGTAGGCGTCCGTGACGCAATCCACCTCCGCATCCGCAAGGCACACCGTCTGCGCAACGAGATGATACTCCGCCTCCAGCGCCGCGCCGTCGGCCGCGGCGCTCACGTTCAGGTAGGCCGCCGTGAGGTTGACGGTCGTGTGCAGCAGGCACGGCGATGTGTCCGCCGGGCAGTCAAGCATTTGCGAAAACTGCGTCTCGAAGGTCTCGACCGTCGGGCACATCTGTCCCTGTTGGAGGTAGGAAACCGCCGCGCATACGCGTCCCTGCAGGATCACGCGGCTGCCGACAACGCTGACATCATCGAGCAGCACCGTCTCCGTGTGGCAGAGCAGACGGTCCGCCTCCGGCTGCCCGGCCGTGAAGCGGTGCGTCTCCGAAACGGTGAATGTCTTTTCCTCCACGGACACCGGCACCTGCACGCGGAGCGTTTCCGTGCGCGTGAACACCGCACCGCCGTCGCCCTCGATGCGGTCCGTGAGTGCGAGCTCCGTCTCCCGGTAGGCGCGCAGGCTCAGGCTCAGCCGCGCCGTCACACGCACCTTGCGCGAATTGACCGCGCGCGCATCCAGCGCAGCGAGCGTGCAGCGCAGCCACGGCCGCACGTCCGGCGAGAGCGTCTCGCCGCCGATGCGCACCTTCACCGGCAGTTCCACCGGGAAGCTGCGCAACGCGCCGCCCTCCTCCGCGTAGACCACATCGGCCGCGACGCTGCCCTCGATCTGCGCGCTCTTGTCCGAAAAGTCCAGATTCCAGAGGCAGAACGTGCCCTCCGTGACCACGATTGCGCCGATATCCCCCAGCGCGTCAGGCACAACGGCGTCCGCGCTGCAGGTCTCCTCCTCCGTGCGGTCAAACACCCGCGCGTACATCATGCGTTTCTGCTTGCCCAGTTGTAGTTCCATAAAGATGTGCTCCTTGTCGTTTTTGTACATCCTTATGCCGGGCACACGCCGGTTATGCCGCCATCAACAGCGCAGCAGCCACACACCTGCCGCAATGAGCGCACCGCCGAACGCAAACCACCAGAAGCCGGCCGGCAGCATCAGCGCCAGAATGATGAACACACCGGCGACCACGCACGCGATGCCGATCCAGAAGCAAATCCCCCGCCGTCGAAACATAAAGCACCGCCCTCCGCTTGCAGGTTCTCCCTACAGTGTATGCGGAGGGCGGTGCTTTGGTGCGTCACTTCTTCTTTTCCCAGTCGCAGACCTGAGCCGAGAGCGCGTAAAGGCGCGCATAGCTCTCATGGCGCTCCGGCGCGATCTTGCCGGCTTCCACGGCGGCGAGAACGGCGCAGCCGGGCTCTTTCAGGTGCGCGCAGTCGCGAAAGCGGCACTGGCCGATATACGGCCGGAACTCCCGGAACGCATACTGCAGATTTTCGCACGAGATGGGATCGACCATGTCCACCTCGAACGAGGCAAAGCCCGGCGTATCGGCGACGAATGTATCCGCTCCGAGCGCATAGAGCTCGACATGGCGCGTCGTGTGCTTGCCGCGGCCGAGCCGCTCGCTGACGGCGCCGGTCGCAATGCCGAACGACGCATCAAGCGCATTGAGCAGGCTCGACTTGCCGACGCCGGAGTTGCCGGTGAAGGCGCTGGTTTTGCCGCGCAGCGTATCGCGCAGCTCGTCCAGACCGAGTCCGGTCGCCGCGCTCGTGCGCAGGACGCGAAAGCCGATGGAGCGGTAGATCTCATAGAGATGGTCCGCCGGGTCAAGGTCGCACTTATTGAGGCAGACGACCGGCTCGCAGTCCGCGTTTTCCGCAATGGCGACCACACGGTCGATCAGAAATGGGTCCGTGACCGGATTGACGTTCGCCGCGATCATGATGAGCTGGTCAATGTTTGCCACCGCCGGGCGGATGAACGCATTGCGCCGCGGCAGGACAGTGTCGATGCGGCCCTTGCCGTGCGCGTCGAAGCTGACCTCCACGCGGTCGCCGACCAGCGGACTGCACCCATCGTACCGAAAGCGGCCGCGGGCCTTGCACTCCACGATCTGATCGCCGGCGGCCACATAGTAAAAGCCGCTGAGCGCCTTGATGATGACACCCTGCACCATAAGCGTTGTTGCTCCTTCATCTCTTTACGGTTTTGCCGGCCCGTCGGAGACCCAGATATAGACCTTACTGTACTCCGTGAGCTGTGTGTTGGCCGGCGCGCTCTGCTTGAAGACCGTGCCCTGCTTGGCATCGTTGGCCTCTTTATACGTGCCGCCGTAGCACAGGCCGCTGCTCTCGATGCGCGCGATGGCGGCCGACTCCGTCAACTCCGACAGGTCGGGCACCGTGACCGGGCGCAGCTCGGGACCGCCGCTGACGATCAGCTTCACGCTGGAACCGGCGGCCGCCTTTTCGCCGGGCGCGGGCTCGCAGCTGATGACATACTTCGCCGTCACGTCCTTCGAAGCCTGAAACTCCGTCGTGACCGTAAAGCCGGACTTTTCGAGCGCGGCCGTCGCCGCTTCGTAGTCCTCATTGATCACATACGGCACATCGGTCATGACGACGCCGGTGCTGACGGTGAGCTGCACATTGATGCCGTCCGAGACGCGCATGCGGCTCTTGCCCGCGACCGGGTCCTGCTCGATGATAACACCGTCCGGCACGTCGGGATCGACCGTGTACACGACCGTGAAGTGGTAGTCGGCATACTGCTTATCGTTGACGACCGCCTCGTAGGACTTGCCGGTAAAGTCCGGCACATCCACGCGCTCCGCCGTGCGGAACAGATCCTCAAGCCAGAAATTCCACAGAAACACAAACAGCAAAATGGCAAAGATGCCGACCGAGAAAATGCCCGTGAAATAGCTCACGCGCTTGGCCCGCTTGCGCCGGCGCTGGTATGCTTCCTCCGTCAGATCCTGACCCACACCGAAAAAGGAGTCCTTTTTCTCCGCGCTCTCCCGGCGCCGCTCGGAAAGCGGGCGCTGCTGGTTGAGGTGCTTTTTGCAGGCGTTGAGCGCTTTGAGCATCTCCCCCGCCGACTGATAGCGCTTGCGCAGGTCCGGCTCCATAGCGCGGAGCGTGATGCGCTCAAGCTCCTCGGGGATGTCGCTGTTCCACTCCCGCGGCGGCTTGGCGCTGCCGGCGATGTGCATGAGCGCGATCTCCTCCGGCGTGTCCGCGTCATACGGCAGGTGGCCCGTGAGCATCTCATAGAGCACGACGCCGAGGGAATACAGGTCGCTGCGTGCGTCGGCATTGAGGCCCTTGGCCTGCTCGGGCGCGATATAGTGCACGGAGCCGATGGCCTGGCCGCTGCGCTCCTCGTGGATATTCTCAAGCGCGGCGATGCCGAAATCAGCGACCTTGACCATGTCGTCGTTTGTAATCATGATGTTCTGCGGCTTAATATCCCGGTGGACGATGCCGTGGGCATGCGCGTGCTGCAGCGCCTTGCAGATCTGCGCGGCGTAGTTCAGCGCCTCTGCGGCGCCGAATACACCGTGCTCCGCCATGCGCTGCTTGAGTGTTTCGCCCTCAATGAGCTCCATGACGATATACTCCGTCTCGCCGCTGTGGCCGACATCGTAAACCGAGACGATATTCGGCTGCGAGAGCATGGCGACCGCGTGCGCCTCCGCCTGGAAGCGGTTTTTCAGTTCGGCGTCCGCCGCCATCTCATCGCGCAGGATCTTAACGGCGACATAGCGGTGCAGCTTGTGGCACATGGCCTTGTAAACGACCGACATGCCGCCGCTGCCGATGATCTCCAGGATCTCGTAGCGGTCATCGAGCATCTGGCCGATATAACGATTCATTGATTGTTCCATAATGATCCCCCTGTTGCGCTTCAGCGGAAAAGAACGAGCGCGGTCACATTGTCACGTGCGCCGCGTGCCAGCGCCGCCGCGATCAGGCGGCTGCAGATCTGCTTTGCATCCCGCGAGCTGCGGCAAAAATCATGCATCTGGGCCTCCGAGAGCGTGTTGGACAGCCCATCCGTGCACAGCAGCAGCCGCGCCCACAGCGGAAACGGCAGCGTGCGGCAGTCCGGCTCCACCTTGGGGCCGACGCCGACGGCGCGCGTGATCACGTTCCGGCGCGGGTGGCGGTGCGCCTGCTCCGGCAATACCTGGCCGCTCGCGACGAGCTCCTGCACGAGCGAGTGGTCCGTCGTCAGCTGCTGCATCCGGCGCAGTCCGGCCAGATACGCACGGCTGTCGCCAACATGCAGCACCGTCAGCCGGCCGTGCCGCACACAGGCAGCGACGATCGTCGTGCCCATGCCGCGCAGGTCAGGCTCCGCGCACGCACGGTCATAGACCGCGCGGTTGGCCGCGTCGCAGGCGTGGCGCATGGCGGGCTCGACCGCGCTGCCCGCTTGCATTTCGCGGCGAAAATCCGCCAGAAACGTCGACGCTGCCAAATCGCTTGCGAGCTTCCCCCCGGCAGCGCCGCCCATCCCGTCGCAGACGACGGCGACGGTGCAGCCCTTGCGCCGGATATGCGCGCAGGCGGCGCGATCCTGATTCTCCTTACGGACGGCTCCTCTGTCCGACAGTGCAAAGCAGTTCATAGCCCCTCCCCCCTTCAGGCTCGGTGATCGGCGACCTTTTTGCGCAGCTGGCCGCACGAGGCGTCTACATCGCTGCCGAGTTTGCGGCGCACGGTCACGTTCACGCCCGCCTGCTCCAGAATGTGAATAAACGCCTTGAGATGCTCCGGCGTGGACGGCCGGAACGCGCGCTCTTCCACGTGGTTGAGCGGGATAAGATTCACGTGCGCGCAGACGCGCCGCGCGTGTTTGGCCAGCAGTCTGGCATGCTCCGGCGTGTCGTTCACGCCGTCGATCATGGCATATTCAAACGAAATGCGCCGGCCAGTCGCTTCATAATACCGGGCGCAGGCATCGATGAGCGCTGCCACGCCGCGGCCGTGGTTGGCCGGCATGATCTTCGAGCGGGTAGCATCGTCCGGCGCATGCAGAGAGACCGACAGCGTCAGCTGCAGGTCGCGCGCCGCCAGATCGTCAAAGCGCTCGATGAGGCCGCACGTGGACAGCGAGATGTGCCGCATACCGATATTCTCTCCATCGGGGTGGTTCACCAATTCGAGAAAGCGCATCACGTTATCAAAGTTATCGAGCGGTTCGCCAATGCCCATGAGGACGATGTTGGAGATCTTGCTGCCGGACTCCCGCTCGGAATAGAGCACCTCATCGAGCATTTCCGACGGCTCGAGGTTGCGGATCAGGCCGCCGATTGTGGACGCGCAGAACGCGCACCCCTGCCGGCAGCCGACCTGCGAGGAGATGCAGACCGTGTTGCCGTGCTTATAGTGCATGACGACAGTCTCGACGGCGTTGCCGTCGCCGAGCTGCCAGAGATATTTGATCGTCCCGTCAATGGCCGACACCTGCTTGCGCAGCATCTCGAGCTTTGAGATATAAAAGCGCTCCGAGAGTGCGGCGCGCAGGTCCTTGGACAGGTTCGTCATCTCGTCAAACGACGTCACACCGCGCGCGAGCCATTGAAAGATCTGCTTGGCGCGGTATTTCGGCTGCCCCATTTCGGCGAGGGCCGCCGCGATCTCCTCGGGGAGCATGGCTTTGATGTCTCTCATTCGTGTCTCCTCAGCTTACAAACAAAAAATCCGTCCGTGCCGTGTTCCTGCGGCCAGAAGGTGAACATCCCATCCGCTGCGTCCGCGCCCGGAAGCGGCAGCGAAAATGCCTCCGGTGAAAACTCCGGATGTGTACGCAGAAAGCCGCGCACCACGTCCTCATTCTCCCGCGCGAGCACCGTGCACGTGGAATACACCAGCACGCCGCCGGGCTTCACGCACGGCGCAAGGCCGGCAAGAATGTCCCGCTGGATAGCCGGCAGACGCTCGAGCTCTGTGGGATCCTTGAAGCGGATCTCCGGCTTCTTGCGGATGACGCCCAGCCCGGAGCACGGCACATCGGCCAGCACCACGTCCATCGCGCCGAGCAGGTCCGCATCCGGGCTGCGGGCGTCCATCGTGCGCGTTGAAATGCACGTCAGCCCCAGCCGCTCGGCACCGGAACGGATGCGCTTCCATTTATTTTCGTGAATATCGCAGGAAATCATACATCCCTGATCGCGCATCTGCACCGCGGCGGCGAAACTTTTGCCGCCGGGGGCGGCACAGGCATCGAGCACGCGCATGCCCGGCTGCGCGCCAGAGACGAGCGCCGCGCAGTGCGCGGCCGCGTCCTGCACATAAAACCATCCGTCGGAAAAAGCGTGCGCGGCCGCCAGATTGCCGCCGCGGCACAGCAGCGCATCCGGAAGCCACGGGTGCGGCTCCGTCTCGATGCCGTCCGCGCGCAGGGACGCGGCCAATACATCCGCCGTCGTTTTCAGCGTGTTCACCTGCAGGCAGGCCGGTGCATCGGCATTGTTCGCCGCCAGCGCCCGCTCGGCAAACGCATAGCCATGCGCGTCGATATACAGCTGCGCCAGCCACCGCGGGTGGCTGTAGCGCACGGCAAGATAGTCCGCCGTGCACGTGCCCGGGATCTCCGGCAGCGCGTCCCGGTGCTCCGCCACGCGGCGCAGCACCGCGTTGACGAGACCGGATGCACGCGCGCAGCCGCCCTTGCGGCAGAGCGCGACCGCCTCGTTCACGGCAGCGCGCGGCGGGACTTTATCCAGCAGCACGATCTGATAGGCCGACAGCCGCAGCAGGTCGAGCACCTTCGGCTCGAGCTTTTGCAGCGGCGTCGTGCAGTAGACGGAAAGATAATGATCCAACAGGGTCAGATTTTGCAGTGTGCCGTAGCAGATGCGCGCCGCAAGCGCGGCATCGCGCGGCTCCAGCTGTGCATTTTGCAGGATGGCATGGAGCGCAGCGTCCGACCACGCGCCGTTTTTGCGCCAGCGCTGCAGCGCAGTCCAGGCGGCTTCCCGGGCAGTCATGACCATGGTCAATCCTCAACGGGCAGCGTGTGCCCGAGCAGGTAGTCGGCTGCCGACATGCGTTTTTTTCCCGGCACCTGCAGCTGCGTGATGCGCACCGTCTGCCCGCCGGCGCAGGCGACCGTAACGCCGTCCTTCCCGGCGGCCACGATGGTGCCGGGCGCTTTGTGCGTCGTGCGCTCGGAATAATCCGCCGCATGGATCTTGAACGTCTGGCCGCCGAGCTCCGCCGTTGCGACGGGCCACGGCTCCAGACCGCAGATATGCTTGATGATCGCGCGCGGGGACTGGGTCCAGTCGATGGGCGAATCGTCGCGCGTGAGCGGGCGTGTATACGTCGCCTGACTATGAGCCTGCGGCGTGCGCGGCGCGGTGCCCGCGGCGATATCGCGCAGCGTGCGCACGAGCAGGTCCGCCCCCATGACCGCCAGACGGTCAAAGAGCTCTCCGGCCGTCTCAAACTCGCCGACCGGTGTCTGCGCGGTATAGATTACGTCACCGGTGTCCATCTCGCGGTCGAGGTACATGGTCGAAACGCCGGTCACGGCATCGCCGTTGAGCACCGCCCACTGGATCGGCGCGGCGCCGCGGTACTTCGGCAGCAGCGAGCCATGGACGTTCACCGCACCATAAGGAGCCGCTGCGAGCAGATCATCCGGCAGGATGCGGCCATAGGCCACAACGACGAGAATGTCCGGCTGTAGGCTTTGAAGATCGGCCAGCGCCGTGCCATCACGCATCTTTGCCGGCTGGAACACCGGGAGCCCCGCCGCGAGCGCGATCTCCTTGACCGGACTCGGCTGGAGCTTCATGCCGCGGTTTTTCGGCTTGTCCGGCTGCGTGAACACACCGACCACGTCAAACCGCTCATCGAGCAGGCGCTGCAGGGACACGGCCGCAAAATCCGGCGTGCCCATAAACACGATGCGCATGCGCCTCACCCCTTCGCCTGCTGCTCGAGCTCCTCGGGAGAGAGCATCCGGATGGCCTTGTCGATGAACAGAACACCGTCGAGATGGTCGATCTCGTGGCAGAAAGCGCGCGCCGTCAGGCCGCGGCCCTCGACCTCGAACCACTCGCCGTGACGATCCTGCGCGCGGACCTTCACATAGTCCGGGCGCGTAACGACACCGAACTCATTCGGGATACTCAGGCAGCCCTCGGCGCCGGTCTGCTCCCCGGCCGTCTCCACAATGACAGGGTTGATGAGCTCGATCATATACTCTTCTTCATCGTCCGGGACGTTCGTCTCGAGCACGATGACGGCACGGCGCAGCACGCCGACCTGCGGCGCGGCGAGACCGACACCGTTGGACTCCGCCAGCGTCTGGCGCATATCGTCGAGCAGCATGTGCAGCCGGGGATTAAAATCCTTGACCTCATGGCAGTGCTTGCGCAGCTGCGGGTCGCTGTTTTTGAGAATCATTCTTGTAGCCATATCGTATCTCTCCTCTAATCCAGCGGATTGTCATCGGCAAAAACGGTGACATCGCGGAATGATTTTTCTGTGTTGCAGTACATGACGATGTTCGCCGCCGCGCGGCGCACTGCCTTGCTCTGATTGCAGTAAAGCGTGACGCGGTAGCGGTAGCGGTTGTTCATGCGCACGACCGGCAGCGGCGCCGGGCCGAGCACCTCCGCGCGCTCGCCGACCGTCTGGCGGAAGTAATCGCGGATATAGGCGCAGCAGCGCACGACCGCATTCTCCTGCGCACCGGAGACCGTGACGGCCAGCACCTCGCTGAACGGCGGCGTGCCGTTGAGCTTTCGCAGCCGGATCTCCGAGCGGTAAAACGCGTCGTAATCCTGCCGCGCCGCCTGCTGGATGGTCTCGTTCGCGGGCGTGAACGTCTGAATAACGGCACGGCCGGGCGCGTCGCCGCGGCCGCTGCGGCCGATGACCTGCGTGATGAGCGAAAACGTGCGCTCATTGGCGCGGTAATCGCCGACGTACAGGCTCTGGTCGGCGTTGAGCACGCCGACGAGCGTGACGTTTTCAAAATTCAGCCCCTTTGTGATCATCTGCGTGCCGATCATGATGGGGATGTGCTCGCGCGCAAAGCGCTGCAGCAGCGCCTCGTGCGTGCCGGCCATGGCGATGGCGTCAGCGTCCATGCGCAGCGTCTCCACGCCGGGAAACAGCGCATGCAGATCTGCCTCGATGCGCTCCGTCCCGTCGCCGAGAAAGCGCAGCTCCCCGCCGCAGACCGGGCACTGCGGGTCGACCCGCCGCCGGTAGCCGCAGTGGTGACAGATGAGCATCTGGTTGCCCTGGTGATATGTCAAACTGACGCTGCAGTTCGGGCACGAATAGGTCGCGCCGCACTCGGCGCAGGTGACGATCTTGCTCGCGCCGCGCCGGTTGAGAAACAGGATGCTCTGCTCGCCGCGACGGAGATTCTCCTCCAGCTCGCCATAGAGCACGGAGCTGATAGAGCCGGCATTGCCATTGCGCAGTTCCTGCTTCATGTCGGCAATGATGACGTCCGGCAGCTTGCGGGCGTTGAACCGGTCCGGCAGCGTGAAGTAATGATAGCGCCCGGTCTCGGCATAATAGCGGCTGACGACGTCCGGCGTTGCCGAGCCGAGCAGCAGCAGCGCACGATGCTGGGCGCAGCGGAACTTGGCCACATCGCGCGCATGGTAGCGCGGCGTGCTCTCGGACTTATAGGTGTCCTCCTGCTCCTCGTCAATAATGAGCAGGCCGAGATCCTGCACGGGTGCAAAGACCGCGCTGCGCGTGCCGACGACGACGCGCGCGAGGCCCGCGCGGATGCGCTTCCACTCGTCATAGCGCTCCGAGAGCGGCAGACCGCTGTGCAGGACGGCGACCGTGTCGCCGAAATAGGCGGAAAACGCCTCGATCATCTGCGGCGTCAGCGAGATTTCCGGCACAAGCAGGATCGCGCCCTGCCCCGCTGCAAGCGCCTGCGCGATCAGGTGCAGGTAGACAAGCGTCTTGCCGCTGCCGGTCACGCCGAAGAGCAGCGCCGCCTGCGCATCCGGCGCACGCAGCAGTGCCATCAGGCCGGAAAACACCTGCTCCTGCGCCGGCGTCAGCGCCGGGATCGGCTGCGGCTGCCCGATGTAGTGCACCGGGCGGCGGAAATAGGGCTCGGTGTCGATGCGCACAACGCCCTGCTGCACAAGCGTTTTCATGGTGCTTCTCGGCGCACCGGTGAACTGGCACACTTCACCGGCCGACGCGCGGCCGATCGTGCACAGCAGCTCCAGAATTGCGACCTGGTGCTTCGCGCGCCTGCGGCGGCGGATCTCCTCCTGCGCCTCCTCCAGCGGGACGGCGAGGCTGGCATACTCCAGCTGCTTGTCGCGCATGACGCGCGTTTCCGCGCCCTCCACCGTCAGAAATTTCTGCTGCACGAGCCAGTGCAGAGCACTCGCCGGGTCTTTGTCGCCGAATGCCGCCTGCAGCGCGTCCAGCGGGCAGCGGCCGCCGTGCTCCAGTACCGTCTCCAGCGCCAGACGGCGCTGCTCGGATTTCCCGCACTGGGCCAGCGCCGCGGCCGTGTCCGACTCCGGCGCCGCACAATAGACCGTGCTGACCCGGTACCAGACGCCGGCCGGCAGGATCGCGTGCAGCGCATCGTAGATCGTGCAGAAAAAGCGGTCGTGCATCCAGACGGCCAGGCGGATCAGTTCCGGCGAGAGGATGGGCTCGGGATCGAGCTGGCGCGTGATGGACTTGAACTTCGGGTCGTCCTCCGCCTCGCCCAGCGCAAGCACCATACCCTCGCAGGGACGGTTTCCGCGCGAAAACGGCACCACGACGCGGCAGCCGGAGCGAAGCGTCGCCGCCAGCGGCTGCGGGATCTTATACGTATACGGTCGGTCGAACGCAAACGTTGCAGCCAGAACGGCGACTTTTGCGACCGGGATCTGCAGCATCTGCGCGCCCCCTCTCCGAAAAAATCAGGCGGGTACTGCCCGCCTGAAAGCGATTATTCCTTGTGCACGACCTGAAGGCGGCCGTCATACACCTCGTCGATCGCCATGGAAACCGGTTTGGTATCCAGCGGCTCACCCGCAGCCTGTGCGGCGGCGGCGATGTTGCGCGCGCGGCGCGCGACCAGGTTCACCAGCAGATAGCGGCTGCCGGCCTTGGCGGCCAGCTCGCTCATGGGGGGATAGAGCATCATTTTTCAAGCACCTCTGTAAAATAGTTTTTCCGATCGGGATAGCGGCAGCACTCTGCCGTGATGATGGCGTCGAGCTCTTTGGCTGCGACGTCGGGATCGTCGTTGATGACGATGTAATCATATGTATACGCCAGCGCACACTCGCGGCGCGCCTGCGCCAGACGCTCGCAGATCTTCTGCTCATCGTCCGTGTGCCGGCCGCGCAGACGGCGCTCCAGCTCCGCCAGAGACGGCGGCATCATGAACACGCGGATCGCGTCCGGCCGGTTCTCGGAGATCTGGTGCACACCCTGCACGTCGATGTCCAGCAGGACATGCATACCCTCGGCGCAGCACCGCTCCACATAGCTCTTCGGCGTGCCGTAGCAGTTGCCGACGTATTCTGCGTGCTCCAGCAGCTCGTCCGCCGCGACCATAGCGTCAAACGCCGTGCGCGTGACGAAAAAATAGTCCTTTCCGTCCACCTCGCCGGGGCGCGGGTCGCGCGTCGTGGCCGAGACGGAAAAGCACACGTCATCCCGCAGGCGCATCAGCCGGGCGATCACGGTGCTCTTTCCGGTGCCGGACGGCCCGGAGATCAGGATCAGTTTCCCTGTCTGGTGGTTCATGTTGCGTCTCCTCCGCTTTCCAGATCTGTGGCCTCTACACGGGCCTGCACCGCATCCGGCGGCAGCGCCGAGAGCACTGCGTGGCCGGTATCCATGATGAGGACGGCCTGCGTCTTTCGGCCATAGGTCGCATCGATGAGCATGCCGATCTCACGGCTGTCCTGCACAATGCGCTTGATGGGGGCGGAATCTGGACTGACGACAGCCAGCAGCCGCTCCGCGGAAACATAGTTTCCGTATCCGATGTTGATGAGTTTCAAGTCCGCGGCTCCTTACTCGATGTTCTGGATCTGCTCGCGGATCTTCTCGATCTCGGACTTGAGGTCCACGACCACCTTCGCAATGTCCGCATTCTGGCACTTGGAGCCGATGGTGTTCGCCTCACGGTTGAACTCCTGAATGAGGAAATCCGCCTTGCGGCCGACTGGAGAGCCGCTCTCGAGCATCTGGCGCAGCTGTGCAATATGACTGCGCAGGCGCACCGTCTCCTCATCGACGGCAACATGGTCGGCATAGATCGCAGCCTCGGCAATGATGCGCGGCTCGTCAATATCGGTCGCGGCGAGCACCGCCTCGAGCTTCTGGCGCAGGCGCGCCTCATAGGCCGCGGCCGTTTCGGGGGCGGCCGTCTCCACGTTTGTCACCAGCGACTCGATGCGCGCGAGCTTTTCCTCCACGTCGGTGCGGAGCTTCGCGCCCTCGCGCTCGCGCATCTGGTCATAATCAGCGAGCGCCTGCTGCGTCAGCGCGACCAGACCGGCGCGGATCTTGTCCTGATCCGCCTCCGCCTTCTCCACGGACAGAATGTCCGGGAAACGCATGAGCGACATGAGCGACATGTCGTTTTTCAGGTCATAGCGCACGGCGAGCGTGTTGAGCGTGTCGATATAGGCGCGCAGCAGCGGCTCGTTCACGCGCAGGACGGTGTCGGCCGCCTGCGAGGAGTCGATCGTGACGAACACATCCAGCTTGCCGCGGCTGACGTGCTGCTGGATGGTGGATTTGACCGCGTCCTCCGCGAAGAGGAAGTTGCGCGGCATGCGCACGGCGATGTCCAGATAGCGGTTGTTGACGCTCTTGAGCTCCACCGTGACGTTCAGGCCCTCGACGACGCCCTTTGCGCCGCCGTAGCCGGTCATACTTCTTATCATTGGTCCTTACCCTTCTTATCTCATGATTCCCGAATCTGAATGATCTCAAAAGTAATGGGGCTGGCTTTCTTCCTGCGCTGGTAAATAACATTAAACGCCACGCCGAGCGCGAAGAAACCAAAGCCGATCAAAACACAGCCGCCCTCGGCCCAGCCGAGCGCATTGCCGATGGCATAGCCCAGAAACAGCAGCACGAACGGCACCAGATACAACAGCGCCGCTGCACCGAGCACGTCCGACGTTTTGCTCTCGATGACGACCTTCTGACCCGGAAGCGCCGAGACTTTGTTGACCGCTTCGGCGCGGATGCGGTTCTGGAACACGCACGCCTCGCACGACTCACACGTACCGCCGCACGCCGTGCCGCGCTCCACTTCCACCTCCGCCACGTAGCGGCTGACCAGCTTGGTCACCACTGCGTCCTGCGTCATGGTATCATCCTCCCGTAAAATGCACATTCACGACGTATTCTCCGATCGCTCCGGCGTCGGAGAAGCCGTCCACATAGACCTTGGCCGGCACGGCGACCGTACCGCTCGTGGCCTTATAGTTTGTCAGATCCGCGACCACGCGCACATTGTCCGCCGTGATCTGCGAGATCGCACCTGCCGGCGCGCGCACGGTCACGTCCAGCGCCGTCGTTGTGATCTCCACATGCCGGTTCGTCCCGGTCGCGGTGATATTCGTCGCGGTGATCTTTGCCGTCTCCAGCCCGCGGACGGAGATCCGGACCGTGGCCTCCGTGACGCCGCTGAGGTTTTTCAGATCATTCCCCAGGGGGATCGTGACCGTCGTCTCATACGACGTGGCAAAGCTCGACAGGTCGACCGTTGCCACGACGATTTGATTGAGCTTTTGCAGCACCGTCGTGTCGCCCGCGACCTGGATGCTCTTCGGCTCGATCTCGACGACGCAGTTGTCCTCCGTCGCCCCGGCGCCGCCGACCAATGAGACCGTCAGCGGCAGGTCTTTGTTCATCAGCACCGGCATCGACACGCTGACCGTGTCATAATTGCCGGAGATCTCTTTGGGCTTGAGCTTGTTGCCGTCCTTATCCAGCAGGACATACGGGCAGTTGGTCGGCTCAATGGACTTGTCCAGATCCGTGCGCGTGACATAGACGCAGATGCTGTCCACCGCGTCGAGCTCCTCCTGCGGGCCGTAGAGCGTGATGGACGACGGCTCCACCTGGATCGGTTCTGCCGTGTAACCGTCTTTGACGCTGCCGGTGAACACGCCCTTGACCTCAAGCGTCTTGTTGGCCTCCTGCACGACGGAGAAGCTGATGGTCTCCGGCGATTTGCTCAGAACGGTGATGCTGCTCTTATCGACATTGGTCGGGTATTGCAGCGAATAGCTCACCTGCATTTCCCGTGCCTGCGAGATGCCGGACACGTCAATGACCGCCGACAGGTCCGCCGAGCTGAGGTTGCCGAGCACGCGCCGTGTGCCCTTCAGGCGCACGGAAACCGTGTCCGCGTCGGCCCCCGTTACGATCAGGCCGCGCGTGGCGCGCAGATCATCCGCGCCCTGATACACGACCTTGACATTGGAAAACGTCATCTCGATCGTCGTCTCCTCCGTGGACATGATATACGTCCACAGCAGGAACGAGGCCAGCAGCGAAATGATGATCCAGAAAGCCTTACTGCCGACTATTTTGTTGATCGTCGTCTTTTTTGTCATGTTGTTTCTCCCGGCGAAGCGGATTGAGTTTCTTCACGAAATCGACAAAGATATCCCAGCGTCTGCGCTGCTGCTCTTCCGCCGGCACCAGTTCGCTGCGGAGGATCGCCTCAAACGTGTCCGGAGACAGGCGGCGCTTGAGCATGCCGTCCACGGCGATGGAAATACCGCCGGTCTCCTCGGACACGATCACGATCACGGCGTCCGAGTGCTCACTCATGCCGATGCCCGCGCGGTGGCGCGTGCCGAGATCCGGGCTGAGGTTCGTGTTGCTCGTCAGCGGCAGAACACAGCCGGCCGCCGCGATGCGGCCGTCCCGGATCACAACCGCGCCGTCATGCAGCGGGGCCTTGGGATAGAAAATATTCTTGAGCAGCTCCGCCGTCACGTCCGAGTTGATCGTGGTGCCGGTGCGCATTTGCTCATCGAGCGTCACACTGCGCTCAAAAACGATGAGCGCGCCGGTCTTGGTCGCAGACAGCTGCGTGCAGGCAGCGATGGTCTGCGAAATGACGTTGTCCATGCCCAGCGTTTCCAGCGGCTTGGCGCCGAAGCGCGGGAGCGCCTTGCTGCCCATGCGCTCGAGCAGGCGGCGCAGCTCCGGCTGAAAGATGATGACAAGCGCGATCAGACCGAGCTCGACCGTCTTTTGCAGGATGCGGTTGAACATCGCCAGCTTCAGCACACCCGACAGCCACAGTGCGATCAGGATCAGCAGGACGCCCTGTGCCAGACGATACGAATTCGTCTTGCGGATGAGCATGATGACATTGTAAATCAGATAAGCGACGATCAGGATATCCACGATGTCCGAAAACCGGATCGTAGATACCAGCATCGTCAGCTTTGCCCAGAAGGCTGCAAGTTGTGCCATAAGCATTTCCTCGGCTGTTGGTTTCCGTTTTGCGGGTACAAAACGTCAATCTTATGAATTATAATATTATACCCTACAACCCGGCGGATTTCAATACATAAATCTGTGTCAACCCGCACGCAGGATCTCGTGAAATACGCGCGCCGTGCGGGTGATCTCCGTATCCGTGTTAAAGGGCGACAGGCTCAGGCGCACGGTGCCGGTCTCCAGGGTTCCGGCCGAGCGGTGCGCCACCGGCGCGCAGTGCAGCCCCGCGCGCACAGCAATGCCGTACTGTGCGAGCTTCTGCGCCAGCAATTCGCTGTCCATATCCCGGCAGCGGACAGACAGCACCGCCGTCTGACACGCCGGATCCGGCGCCGCGAACACCTCCAACCGCGGCTCCGCGCGCAGCTGCGCCGTCAGGCGCTGCGCGAGCCGCCGCTCCCGCCGCTCGATATTCTCGACGCCCTGCGCCGACAAATACCGGATCCCGGCGAGCAGGCCCGCGATGCCGGGGACATTGTGCGTCCCGGCCTCGAGCCGGTCGGGCAGTTCCTCGGGCATATCCTGCAGCACGCTCTGCGAACCAGTGCCGCCGCACAGCAGGGGCTCCGGCTGCGCAAAGCACAGCAGGATGCCCGTGCCCTGCGGGCCGAGCAGCCCCTTATGCCCCGGCATGGCCACGAACGCCGCGCCAAGTGCCGCCGCGTCGAATGCGATACAGCCGGCCGCCTGTGAGGCATCCACGATCAATGGGACGCCCGCAGCGGCGCAAAGTTCCGCGATCTCCCGCACGGGCAGCAGATAACCGAACACGTTCGACACCATCGTACACACAGCCGCCTTCGCGCCCGGCAGCGCGCGCCGGAAGGCGCTGACCGCTGCCTCCGGCTCGAAGAGCGGGCTCTCCGCCACGCGCACCTGCGCGCCCAGCGCATGGAGCGGGCGCGTGACGGAATTGTGCTCGTAGCCCGAGATCACGACCGGATCACCGGGCGATACAAGCGAGTGGATCGCGATATTGAGCGCGTGCGTCGCATTCATGGTGAACACGACGCGCTCCGGCTCCGGAACGTGAAACAGTCTCGCCGCCGCTTCCCTGCAGGCAAACACCGTATCGGCCGCGCGCATGGCGGCGCTGTGGCCGCCGCGGCCGGGACTCGCCATCGTGCGCATGGCCATGGCCGTCGCGCGCACCACTGACGGCGGCTTGAGCAGACTCGTAGCCGCCGAGTCCAGATAGATCATACCGTCACCTCCTGGTAAGTGCCATCTTCCAGCAGGCGATACACCTTCCCCCGCTGGATCGCTGCGCGGTCCAGGAGCGCCAGCGCACGAACCAGACGGGATTCATACAGTTTGACGCAATACGTGCATCCGGTCTTTGAAACGCTTTGCGGCGCTTTGAGCACAGTGGCGGTAATGCCCGCGCGCTCGAGCACCTGCGATGACCGCTGTGCATAGGTCAACGACCTGCACATGATCAGACAGTAGCGCTGCATCATAAGCTCCCTCCCACATCGTTATGCCTCATTCTATGCGGGAGTGGTGCAGGCGTTTACGAAATCCGTTCGATCAGGACGACCGCATGGGCGGCTATGCCCGCACCGGAGCCAGTGAAGCCGAGTCCTTCCTCCGTCGTCGCCTTGACGCTGATGCAGTCGGCGCCCACATCCATGCACAAGGCCAAATTCCGGCGCATCTGCGCGATATACGGCGCGAGCTTCGGCGCCTGTGCAAGCACGGTGCAGTCCAAATTACTGACCGTATACCCTTCCGCGCGCAGGCACGCCATGACTTCGCGCAGCAGCTCCATGCTGCTGATGCCGGCAAAAGCCGGGTTATTGTCCGGGAAAAGCTGGCCGATATCCCCCATGGCCGCCGCGCCGAGCAGCGCATCCATGACCGCATGGGTAAGCACATCCGCATCCGAGTGGCCGAGCAGGCCCTTTTCGTACGGGATCTCTACGCCGCCGAGGATGAGCCTGCGGCCGATGAAGAGCCGGTGCACATCATAACCATGACCAATCCGCATCATGCCTGACCGCGCCTCCTCAGGATGGATTCCGCGAGCTCGATATCGATCGGCGTCGTGATCTTGAGATTCTCATCCGAGCCCTGCGTCACGACCGGCTTGACGCGCAACTGCTCCACGGCCGAGCAATCGTCCGTGATGGCCAGATGCTTGCGCATGGCATTCGTGAGCGCGGCCTTGATAAGCTCCGCCTGGAACACCTGCGGCGTCTGAATGGCGGTGAGCGTCGCGCGCTCGGGCGTATCGGTGATGACACCGCCGGCCGTGATCTTGACCGTATCGCGCACCGGGATACCGGGCGCGGCCGCGCGGCTCTTTTTCGCCGCCTGGATCGTCTCGGTGATGATGGCATCCGTCACGAGCGGGCGCGCCGCATCGTGGATGCCGATGAGCGTCGCCTTGCTGCTCGCCGCCAGCACACCGGCAAGCGAGGACTCCGCGCGCGTCATGCCGCCGACGACGACCTTGGTCATCTTCGTCAGGCCGTACCGGTCGCGCAGCGCCGCGATCTCCTCAAGGCGGGACGTGCGCGTGACGACAATGAGCTCGTCCACGGCGGCACAGTCCTGCATCGCCTGCAGCGAGCGCACGAGCACCGGCACGCCGCCGACCTCCATCATCAGCTTATCGCGGCCCATCCGCTTGGAAGAACCGGCCGCCAGAACGACCATCGTGCAAAACGGTTTGCCGATGAGCTTCGCTTTGATCTTTCCGTAAAGTGCCATGGGATCGCTCCTCTCTCGAATATCGTGCAATGATCCAAAATTCTATAGCTTCATTATAATCAGAAATCCGGACCGGCGCAAGGTGCGGACAACAAAAAACATCCCTGCACGGTGTGTGCAGGGATGTTTCATGGCTGGAAATTACTCGTCGATCTCGTCGTCGTCGATCTCGGGGATGTTGCCGGTGGCCTCGCCGGTGGCGGACACTTCGTACACGAGCGCATCAGCTTCCGGAGCCTGCGGCTTCTTCGCCGGGCGCTCACGCACCGGAGCCGGCTCGGGAGCGGTCAGCGCACGGATGGACAGGGAGATCTTGTGCTTCTCCTCGTCGATCGCGGTGATCTTCGCGTCGACAATGTCGCCGACGGTCAGGACCTCATCGGGCTTGCCGATGCGGCGGTTGGCGATCTGGGAGATGTGGATCAGGCCGTCCACACCGGGCAGCACCTCGGCGAACGCGCCGAAGGGCATGAGCTTGACGATGGTGACCTTCGCCACATCGCCGACCTGGAAGGTGGACACGAACTTGGTCCAGGGGTTGCCGTTGGGATCCTTGTAGCCAAGGGAGATCTTGTGGTTCTCCGCGTCGAAGCTGATGACATAGACATCGACCTCGTCGCCGACGGACAGCACGTCAGACGGCTGCTTGATGCGGCTCCAGCTCAGCTCGGAGACGTGGACCATGCCGTCAATGCCGCCGATATCGACGAACGCGCCGTAGGACGTCAGGGACTTGACAACACCGTGATAGTGCTTGCCGACCTCGATCTCGCTCCAGATCTTCTCGGCGCGCTCGCGGCGCTCCTTCTGGGCGACGGCACGGATGGAACCGACGACACGCTTGCGGCCGCGGTTGACCTCGGTGATCTTCAGGCGCACGGTCTGGCCAACGAGCTCGGACATGGCAGCGTCCTTCGGCAGGCCGGACTGGGAAGCGGGCACGAACACGCGGATGCCCTTGACGGACACAACGATGCCGCCCTTGTTGTCCTCGGTGACTTTGCCCTCGACGATCTCGCCGCTCTCCTGTGCCTCTTCGATGGAAGCCCAGTTCTTCACGGCGTCAAGACGCTTCTTGGAGAGCATCGCAGTGCCTTCCACGTCGTTGACGCGGACAACGCTCGCCTCAATGGTGTCGCCGACATGCAGGACGTCTTCGACCTTGATGCCGTCGTCGGTGAACTCGCTGGTCGGGATGAAGCCGGAATACTTGGTGCCGATATCGACACTGATCTCGGTGCCAGAAATGGCCACGACCGTACCGGTTACCTTTTCTCCATTATATATAGGCTTGAGAGATGCCTCCAGCATTTCATCAAAATTTTCAGTCTCCATGGGATTTTCTTGAGTCAGGATCTCGTCGCTCATCTTTTGTTTTACCTCCTTAATGATCCATGCAGGCACGGAGGCCCCGGCTGTCAGGCCGACCGTATCCGCATGTACGAACGCGCTTGTATCAAGCTGCGCTGCGTTTTCAATAAATTGCACGTTTGCACACGCACTGCGGCAGATCTCGTAGAGATGGCGGCTGTTGGCGCTGTGGCCGCCGCCGACGACGACCATTGCGCCGCAGGTGCGGGCCATCTGCGCGGCCTCTGTCTGACGTGTAAACGTAGCACCACATATTGTATCAAACAATTTTGCGTTTGTACACTGTTTTTTTATGATTTTCTGACATTCCAGCAGTTTCTCTTGCGTTTGGGTCGTCTGGATGACGACAGTCAGCGGTTTTGCACAGTCAATGGTGCCGTCAGCGATGCGCGCTGCGAGTTCCGCAGCGTCATTGACCACGATTGGGGCCTCGCACCAGCCGCAGATGGCGCGCACTTCCGGGTGGTCGGCTGCGCCGATGATGACCGGCTGCCGCCCCTCGGCGGATGCCTCGGCCACGATCTCATGGATGCGCTTGACCTTCGGGCACGTCGCGTCATACACCGTCGCGCCCGTGCGCTGCACCGCCTCAAACTCCGCACGGCTGACACCGTGGGAGCGGATGATGACGGACGCGCCCGGCGGGATCTGCTCCGGCCCGTCCACGACCGTGAGGCCCTCGGACTGCAGGTGCCGCACCACATCGTCATTGTGGATGAGTTCGCCGAGGCTATAGCAGTTTTGCTCGGCGGCGAGCATTTCCTCGGCCATCTTCACCGACCGGCTGACGCCGAAGCAGAAGCCGGCCGACTTGGCAACGATGAGATCCTTCACGTCTCCGCCTCCAGTCCGAAGCGCGCGCGGATGGCCGCGCACACGGCGTCGATGCTCTCGTCCAGCGTCAGGTCGCTCGTGTCGATATGCACGGCGTCCGGCGCTGCCTTGAGCGGCGCGACCGCGCGGTGCGTATCATCGTAATCGCGCTGCTCGAGCTCGCGCAGCACGTCGGCATACGGCTCCTGAATGCCCTTTTCCTGCAGCTGCCGGTAGCGGCGCTGCGCACGGCACGCCGCCGAAGCGGACAGGAAGATCTTCAGCCCGGCATCCGGCAGCACGACCGTGCCGATGTCGCGCCCGTCCATGACGACGCTGTGCGTGCGGGCAAGGCTGCGCTGCATGTCCAGCAAAAATGCGCGCACGACCGGCAGCGCCGACACGCGCGAGGCGAGGATCGACACCTCCGGCAGGCGGATCGTCTCCGAGACGTCCTCGCCGTTGAGCAGCATCCGCTGCTCCCCTGCGGCGTCATAGACCAGCTCGATCTTCAGCCCCGGCAGCAGCGCCTGCACGGCGGCGGTGTCCGCGCAGTCGATACCGGCCCGCTCGCCGGCAAGACCGACCGTGCGGTAGATCGCGCCGGTGTCCACGTAGATAAGGCCGAAGCGGCGCGCGGCCGCGCGGGCGATCGTGCTCTTGCCGGCGCCGGACGGGCCGTCGATGGCAACGGTGATGTGTGTATCCAAAACGTTCATTTCCTTTCGTGCGTTATGTGCAGACCGCGCTGCCGGCCACATAGCCGGTGCTCCAGGCGATCTGCAGGTTGAAGCCGCCGGTATAGGCGTCCAGATCGAGCACCTCGCCGGCAAAGTACAGCCCAGGCACGAGCTTGGAGCCCATGGTGCGCGGGTTGACCTCCTTGAGCGACACGCCGCCGGAGGTAACGATGGCCTCATCAATGGGCCGCGTGCCGGTGACCGACACCGGAAAATGCTTGAACAGCTCCACGAGCCGGTGCCGCTGCTCGCGCGTGATGGCGTTGACCTTTGTATCCTCCGGGATGCCGGACAGGCGCACGAGCACCGGGACCATGGCATGGCCCGCGAGGTCATAGAGCGCGTTCTTAAAGTCGCGATTGGCGTATTTCTGAAAATCGCGCAGGATGCGCGCATCGAGCTTCTTTTCGTCCAGCGCCGGCTTCAGGTCGATGGACAGACGGTACTTGTGCTGCGAAAAGTCGCGCATGTGCGCGCTCGCCGACAGCACCAGCGGACCCGACACGCCAAAGTGCGTAAAGAGCATCTCGCCCAGATCGGAGTAGATGACCTTATTCTGCTCGTCGTAGACCGTGAGCGTTACGTTGCGCAGGGAAAAGCCCTGCATCTCAGCGCACCAGGGATCATCGGATTCCAGCGGCACGAGCGAGGCACGCGTGGGCGTGACCGTGTGGCCCAGCCGCTGCGCGAGGCGATACCCGTCGCCGGTCGAGCCGGTGAGCGGATAGGATAGACCGCCCGTGCAGATGACGGCGGCATCGCAGTCGATGGTACCCTCCGTGGTCACAACGGCAGAGACCGCACCGTCCTGCGTCAGAATGTCTGTCGCCGCGGCGTGCACGACCCGCCCGCCCGCGTGCGCATAGGCGCGCTCAAGGGCGTTGGCAATGTCGTGCGACCGGTCGGAGACCGGGAACACGCGGCTGCCGCGCTCGGTCTTGAGCGGCACGCCGAGCGCTTCAAACAGCGCCATCGTATCCTGCGGGCCCAGGCGGTTGAGCGCGCTGTAGAGAAAGCGCCCGTCACCCGGAATATTGGCAAGAATGGTCTTGATATCGCAGTTATTCGTCACGTTGCAGCGGCCCTTGCCGGTGATGCGCAGCTTCTTGCCGAGCATCTTGTTCGGCTCGAGCAGCACGACATTCAGCCCCCGCTGCGCCGCCGTGAGCGCACACATGGACCCGGCCGCACCGCCGCCGATCACAACTACATCAGCTTTCAACGGTCCCATACACCTCGTATTCTTTCCAGACGGTCTCCAGCTCGCGGAACGTCTCAAATATGCGCTCCCGGTCGCGCGCACCGACGGCCATGATGAGTGCGTTAATCAGACTCATGGGTGCGACGAGCGAGTCGAGGAAGGACACCATCTCACTCTTGGCGTACAGGCACACGTCGGAGATCTCGTTGAGCGGCGAAACCTTGCTATCTGTCATGCCGAGGCAGCGCGCGCCGTGATCGCGCGCAAACTTCATGGCGCTGATCGTGCGCTTGGAATAGCGCGGGTAGCTGATGCCGATGATGAGGTCGCCCTCGCCGATGCGCAGCATCTGCTCGTACACCTCGCGCGCGGCGATCTCCTTGACGACCGTGACATTATCCAGCAGCAGCTTGAGATAGATGCCGAGAAAATCCGCCAGCGTCGTGGACGTGCGCATGCCGATGATGTAAATGTGCTTTGCCGAGAGGATCATATCGACCGCCTGGTCAAAGTTGTCCTGATCGACCTCGTCGAGCGTGGCCTGCAGATTGTTGATGTCCGCGCGCAGCACCGCCTTGAGCACGTCGTGCCCGTCCATGGTGCTCTCAGCCGCCTCGATGCGCTCGACCGAGGTCAGGCGGTTGCGCACGATCTCCTGCAGCGCTTTCTTCATGCCGGGGTAGCCGCGGTAGCCGAGGTCGGCCGCAAAGCGCACGACGGTCGACTCGCTCACGCCGGTCACTTCGCCGAGGCGTGCAGCCGTCATGAAGGCCGCCTTGTCATAGTTTTTCAGAATAAAATGCGCGATAGTGCGCTGGCCCTTGGAAAAGGAGGGAAATTTATGCTCCAAAACAGACAAAATATCCATTTTCATATGTTCACCTTGTAAATACGCATTTTTTGCCACCAACCGGCAGCACATTTTTTTATTTTAAGCAAATTCGCACCACTTTGCAAGTTGTTTTTGCAATTTCAAGGAGAAAATCTTGCATAAAAATTTGCGCCTCAAAGGTGAGATTTCAGGTATGCGATCTCCTGCTCCGTCAGCGGACGCCACTGGCGTGACGCAAGCGTGCCGAGACGCAGCTCCCCCTCCGCCACGCGCACGAGCCGCCGGACGCGCAGCCCCGCAAGCGCGCACAGGCGGCGCACCTGGCGGTTGCGCCCTTCATGGATCGTGACGGACAGGCGCCCGGGCGCGAGCACCGTCACCGCCGCCGGGCGGACGCGATAGCCCTCCAGCTCCGTGACGGCGTGCATGGTCTCCGCCGCGGCCGCAAGGTCGCCGCCCTCCACGTCCACCTCATACGTCTTTGGGATCTCGTGCGAGGGGTGCATGAGACAGTTTGCGATCTCACCGTCGTTCGTCAGGATGAGCAGACCCTCGGAATCGAGATCCAGCCGCCCGACCGGGTACAGCCGCTCCCCCGCCGAAGCCACGAGATCCGCCACCGTTTTGCGCCCGCGCTCGTCATGCATCGTGGTGACATAGCCGCGCGGTTTGTTCAGCATTATGTACCGCTTCGGGGCGCGTGACGGCAGCGGCCGGCCGTCGATGCAGATGACGTCGGTCTCCGGGTCTGCCTGCGCGCCGAGCTGTGCGATCTGACCGTTCACGGTCACGCGGCCGGCGGAGATCATCGCCTCCGCCGCGCGGCGGGAGGCAACACCCGCCTCGGAAATGCACTTTTGCAGCCGCTGCTGCATAGTCATCACCTCAGGATACAGGATAATAGGAAGAAAAGTACCGGCAGGCGTGCGTCCACAGCCGGCCGAGCCGCGCGAGCGGCGTGATCTTCACGTCCGGGTCGAGCGCCGCGGGTTCGGCATAGCAGAGCGGGACCGTAACACTTTGGCCATCCGGCCCGGTCGCCGTCAGCGTGCCCGCCTGTGTGCCCTGCTCCACCGGCGCGAACGCGAAGCGCGGCAGCTCTGCCTTCAGCGTCACCTGGTCATCCGGGCGGACGAGCAGATAAGCCGGCTGCTCCGGCACCGCCGCGCAGAGCTCCACCGTGGCGGAGAGCACCGGCACGGCATACACCGGCGTGTCACCGGCGACACAGCGGTACTCGTAGTTTTCAAACGCCCAGTCGAGCAGGTGCGTGTGGTCGTTCCAGTCGTCCGGGTCCGAGAGCGTCACGCACACGAACTGCGTCGTGCCGCGCTGCGCGCAGGACACGAGCGTCCGGCCCGTGGTCTTGGTATACCCGGTCTTGACGCCGACCGCGCCGTCATAGCTGCGCAGCAGGCGGTTGTGGTTTACGAGCGTCTGGCCGTTCACGACCGCGCTCCTTGTGGATACGATCGTGCGGAATGTCTCGTTTTCCATGGCGGCACAGGCGAGCTTCGCCATGTCACGCGCCGTGGAATAATGCCCGTCGGCGTCGAGGCCGTTGGGGTTTTGAAAAGCGCTGTTGGTCATGCCGAGCGCGCGCGCCTTGTCGTTCATCCGATCCGCGAACGCCGCCACGGAGCCAGCCGTGTGGCATGCGAGCGCGACGGCGGCGTCATTTCCGGACACGAGCATCAGCCCGTAGAGCAGCTCCTCGACCGTGTACGTCTCCCCGGCGCGCAGATACATCGACGAGCCCTCGACCGCCGTGTATTCCGGCAGGATCTCGACCGGCTCGTCCAGCGCACAGTGCTCGAGCACAACGAGCGCTGTCATGATCTTCGTCGTACTGGCAATACCGAGCCGCTCGTCCGCGTTCTTTTCATAGAGCACGGTGCCGGTCTCCGGATGCACGACAATGGCGGCCCTGGCCGCATTGTCCGTCTCGGCGGCACGCGCGCACGGCGCGCAAAGCAAAGAAATGGCCAGCACGCAGGCAAGGCCAAAACATGTCCGTTTCAAAACAAGCACCACCCTTTCCAAGTTTCGGGCGGTGCTTATTATGGGCGCTTTCGGCGCGGTTTATGCTTTGTCGGCCTTGCGCTGGTCGATGAACTGATCGATGCGGTCGATCACCTGCGGGGTCATGTCGATCAGGCGGTCGAACGTGTTCGATGCCGGCGGCATGACGTTGAGCATGCGCACATTGCCGTCCTTGACGATCAGAAAGCCCATCGGCTCGACCTTGACGCCTGCGCCGCTGCCGCAGCCGACGCCGTTTTTGTTCTCCTTCATCGGGAACTCCGACCCGCCGCTGGCAAAGGCGAAGCTGACGCGGGACAGCGGGATGAGCGTGATGTCGTCCGGCGTCGTGATCGGTTCGCCGACGACGGTGTTCGTGTCCACCATTTCCTTGATCTTGCTCATGGTCGCAGTCATGACTGCACTGATTTCATTATCCATTGCTGACCTTCCTTTCCTGCGCGGCCGGCGCAGTCTTTTCGCGCGCGGCCCGGGCCTGTTTCGCGTTTCTTTTTTGCTTTAAGAATCCAACGCCGAACGCCAGCGCGATGACGACGATCTGCCCGATGCGGATCGTGCAGACGATGCGCGCGTCAATGCGCGGCTGCCCGGCCTGAAAATCCACGCCGGTCTGAATGTCCCGCTCGTCGATGCGCAGGGCCCGCTCCGCCAGCGGCGTGAGCGCGCCGAGCGCGGCGTTGACATAGCCGAACGCCAGCGCCGTGTCATATGGGTCCGGCGCGCCGGACACGAACACCAGCCGCAGCAGCTGCACGCGCAGCCGCTGCCGGAAGCGGTCCAGCGCCTGCAGGCCGAGCTTGGCAAGGGCGAGGATCGTCCGGATATCCGGCGGGGCGGATTGCTTTTTCGGCTTTTCCTTCTTCGGTTTTGGGGGCTTTTTCTTCTTCGGCTTCGCATCCGGCGGCTTCGGCAGGAGCCGGAGCCGGAACGGGCCGATGCGCGCCGCGAGCGAAAACACATCGTCCGCGTAAGCTGCATCCACGCCTACCGGCAGCAGATTCAACACCGTCAGCACCAGCGCGACCGCCAGTATGATCCACAGGGCCGTCAATCGGCATCACTCCCCTGTCGGTTTTTCCTCCGGGTCCGTCAGCTCCATCTGTTCGCCGCGGCCGCGCAGCTCCGAGATGGCCTGCTCGAGCTTTTCCGCGCCCTCGTCGGACGACAGATCCGGCAGCACGGGCAGCTCGTCGAGCGACTGCATGCCCATGGTGCGCAAAAACAGCGCGCTCGTGCGGTACAGCGACGGGCGGCCGGGCGCGTCGAGCCTGCCGCAGGCCTCGATGAGCCCGCGCTCGAGCAGCGTCGTGACCGTGTAGGCGCTGTCCACGCCGCGCACCTGATCGATGTAGGCACGCGTGACGGGCTGAAAATACGCCACGATCGCCAGCACCTCCAGCGCCGGCTGCGAGAGCTTGGGCGGCTTGCGCTGCTCGAGCGCGCGGCGGATATACTCCGCGTACTCCGGCGCGGAGCACAGCTGCAGCAGATCATTCATCTGCACCAGGCGCATGCCGCAGCGGTTTTCCTCATATGCCGCAGCGAGCTCCTTGGCAGCCGAGACGATCGTCTGCGTCTCCTCGCCGGTGACGAGCGCGATGCGCGACGCCGGCACGGGATCGCCCGCTGCAAATAAAATGGCCTCAATGACCGAAAGTAATTCCTCGTGTTCCATAAAAATTTCTCACTCAACAATGGATTCCAGAATATCGTCCGTGGCGCCGCCGGTGAAACTTGCCACATATTCGCCGTTTTGCTCGGAAAGCATCAGATGGCCGAGGCTGCACAGCTCCAGCACGGACAAAAACGTCGCCACGATCTCGCTGCGGCTGGTACACTGGCTGTAGAGCGTGTTGAGCGACATGCTCCCCCGCTCGCGCAGCTCGTCAATGAGCGTGCGGCATTTATCGCGCACGCTGTAGATGATGCGCTTCGGCGCCGCCATCTGCAGCGCATCCGTCGCCGCCGCGCCGCCGCGCGTGAACACCGACAGCAGCGCACGCAGCAGGTCGGCCTGCTCGATGCGGTAGCGGTATTCCCCCGCCGACTTCGGCAGCGGCTCCGGCGGGCGCGACAGGTAGTGCAGGCCGGTCTGGGCCGCAGCGTCGAGCATCGGCGTAACGGACTTCACGGCCGCATAGGTGTCCTTGCACTTGAGCTGCTCGAGCGATGCGATGAGCTGCTCGAGCTCCGTGACCTCCTTCTCCTCCGTGAGGAGCATGCGGGTCTTGATATAGAGCAGGTAGGACGCCATCTGCACGAACTCGCTCGCAATCTCGAGATCGAGCTTTTCCATGGCGTCGAGGTATTCCAGGTACTGATCGAGGATCTCCGAAATTTTGATGTCCCGGATCTCGATCTTGTTCTTGGACAAAAGCAGCAGGATCAGGCTCAGCGGCCCCTCAAAATCCGCCATCTCGCTCTTGTCGTGGATGATGCCCTCGAGAAAATAGGTTGGATTGGCCGGCTTAGCCGAAGATGCCGATAAGTTCATAGCCCCACTCCGCAAATACAAAGAGTTTGTCAAACGCGGCCTCCGTCACCGTGGTGAGCGGCTTGCCGAGCACGCCGGTCGCGACCAGCACGAGCAGCAGGATCATCCCGTAACGCTCATAGCGCATGAGCTTGGCATACGCCGCGTCGGGCAGCAGCGCGAAGAGCACCTTGGACCCATCGAGCGGCGAGATCGGGATGATATTGAAAATGGCCAGCGCCAGACTGATATACGCCGTCAGCCAGATCATGTCCAGCAGAAACTGCACCGAATACAGTGCTCGGTACAGCAAACCATACAAAAACAGAAACACGAGCGCGAGCAGCACGTTCGACACCGGCCCCGCCAGCGCCGTGAGCGCCATGCCGCGCTTGGGGCTGCGAAAGCGCATCATGTTCACCGGCACGGGCTTTGCCCAGCCGAATTTGAACACGACCATCATCAGCAGGCCCATTGGGTCGATGTGCTTGAGCGGGTTGAGCGTGAGCCGGCCGGCGTCCTTCGCCGTCGTATCGCCGAGGCGATAGGCGACATAGCCGTGCGACACCTCGTGAAACGTGATGCACAGCAGCGCCGGAACGACCGACAGCACGATATTCAGCAGATACGACCAGTCGAGTCCGTTCCAGATCGATTGCAGGGTGTTCACGCGCGCACCTCCCATTCCTACAAATTTGCATTATAACAAGTCCCTGCCGAAAAAACAAGTGCAGAGCGCGCGAATGCACGCTCTGCATTTCGAGTCACCCAATGGCGCGAAAGATCTCGCCGAGCAGCGCCTCGCGGCCGGTGCCCTTCTCCGCCGAAAACGGCAGGAGCACCGCATCGTCCGGCAGCAGCAGCGCCGCGCGGATGCGCGCGAGATTCGGCTCGATCTCCGACTTTTTGAGCTTGTCACACTTATTGGCCACGACGACCATCGGGCAGCCGGTGGAATGAAACCACGCCGCCATCGTCTCATCGTCGGCCGTGGGCTTGTGGCGGGCATCGACGATCATGACGCCGAGCGTGATGCGCGCGGGATCGGAGAAGAAATCCTCCATGAGCTTGCCCCAGCGCGCGCGCTCCGTCTTGGCCACGCTGGCATAGCCGTAGCCCGGAAGATCGACAAAGTATGCACGGCCGTCAATGCAAAAATAGTTCACATGGACGGTCTTGCCGGGCTGGGAGCCGACGCGGGCAAAGTTCTTACGGTTGAGCAGCCGGTTGATGACCGAGGACTTGCCGACGTTCGACTTGCCGGCAAAGACGATGCACGGCAGGTCGGCCACGAGAAAGCCGGACGGGCTGACGGCAGACTTGAGAAACTCCGCCTTATTCAGGTTCAGTGTCGCCATGGCAGTCACCTCACTGGCGCAGGTTCACATTCGCCGCGTCGCCGTGCGCGTCCTTGTGCGCCGCCTTGACGGCCGCGGCAAACCGGCGGCCGAACGCGACGTCGAGGATCTTATCCACGTGGTCGGTCGTGACGAACTTGAGTGCGCTGCGCACGGTCGGGTCGATCTCCTCGAGATCCTTTTCGTTCTCGCGCGGGATGATGACCGTCGTAATGCCGATGCGCATGGCAGCCATCGTCTTTTCCTTCAGGCCGCCGATCGGCAGGATGCGACCGCGCAGCGTGATCTCACCCGTCATGGCGAGGTCGCGGCGGACCGGCGTGTTCGTGAGCGCGGAGATGACCGCGATGCAGATCGTGATGCCGGCCGACGGGCCGTCCTTCGGGGTGGCGCCCTCCGGGAAATGGATGTGAATGTCCTTTTTCTTATAAAACTCCGGGTCAATGCCGAGCATCTGCGCGCGGCTGCGGATATAGGTGACGGCAGCCTGCGCCGACTCCTTCATGACGTCGCCGAGGTTGCCGGTCAGCTCCAGCTTGCCGGTGCCGTCGAGCACGGCGGCCTCGACATCGAGCACTTCCCCGCCGACGGACGTCCAGGCAAGGCCGCGCACGAGGCCGACCTCGTCCTGTGCATAGACGTGCTCCGGCTCAAAGCGCGCGGGGCCGAGATAGTTGGCCACGCTGCCTGCGCGCAGCTGCACGCTCTTGCACTCGCCGAGTGCGATGCGCTTGGCCGTCTTGCGGCAGACGGCGGCAAGGTTCCGCTCGAGCACGCGCACGCCGGATTCGCGCGTATAGAGCGTGATGATCTCGCGGATGGCATCGTCGCTCACGCGCAGCTGCGACGGCTTGAGGCCATGCTTTTTGCGCTGCTTGGGCAGCAGGTGCTGCTTTGCGATCTGGAGCTTTTCCTCGTCCGTATAGCTCGAGAGCTGGATGACCTCCATGCGGTCAAGCAGCGGGCGCGGGATGGTATCGAGGGTATTGGCCGTCAGGATGAAAAACACATCCGACAGGTCGACCGGGATCTCCATGAAGTTATCCCGGAAGTGGTCGTTCTGCTCCGCGTCGAGCACCTCCAGCAGCGCCGACGACGGGTCGCCGCGGTAATCGCTGCCGAGCTTATCGATCTCGTCGAGCACCATGACGGGGTTCATACTGCCGGCGATGGTCAGGCCGTTGATGATGCGGCCGGGCATGGCGCCGACATACGTCTTGCGGTGGCCGCGGATCTCCGCCTCGTCGTGCACGCCGCCGAGAGAGATACGCGCGAGCTTGCGGTTCGTGGCGTGGGCAATGCTCATGGCAATGCTCGTCTTGCCGGTGCCCGGAGGGCCGACAAGGCACAGCACGCCGCCCTTGACATCGGGCGCGAGCTGGCGCACGGCCAGATACTCCGTGATGCGGTCCTTGACCTTCTCCAGCCCGAAGTGCTCTTTGTCGAGCACCTCGCGCGCGGCGCGCACGTCGAGCCGCTCCTCGGTGTGCGTGTTCCACGGCAGCTCGAGGCAGATGTCCAGATAGTTGCGGATGACGGACGCCTCCGACGAGCCGAACGGCTGCTTTTTGAGCCGGTCGACCTCTTTGAGCAGGCGCTGCTCGGAGTCCTCCGGCAGGTGCAGGGCAAGAATTTTCTCGCGATAGGCCGCGCTCTCGGAGTCCGGATCGTCGGACTCGCCGAGCTCCGCCTGAATGATCTTCATCTGCTCACGCAGCAGATACTCCTGCTGCGTCTGGTTCAGGCGGTCCTGCGCCGCCTCCTCGAGCTGATGCTGCAGGCCGAGCACGCTCGTCTCGTGCAGCAGCATTTTTGAGAGCTTGGACAGTCTCCGGCTCGGGCGCGTCTCCTCCAGCAGCTCCTGCTTCTCTTCCGGGCGCAGGAACACGTGCTGGGAGATGAAGTTCGACACAAACGCTGCGTTCGTGCTGCCGAGCACGCTGATGACCGACTCCGGCGCCATGTTGCCGGACGCGGTAACATAGGCGTCAAACAAATTGCAGCAGTGACGGATGAGCGCCTCGGTGCGCGCCGTTTTCCGCTCTTCCACATCCGGCATCGGCTCGACCTCGGCCACAAAACAGGGTGTGTCCGTGCGCACGGCCAGCGTTCGGCCGCGCTCGATGCCCTCGGCCATGACGCGGATGGTCTTGGTGCCGGGATGCTTCATCATCTGCTTGATGCGGCAGACCGTGCCCACGCCGTACACATCGTCCGGTGTGGGGATATCGGTCGCAATGTCTTTCTGCGGGACCAGATAAATGATCTGATCGTCGCTCATGGCCATGTTCAGCGCCGCGATGGACATGCTGCGCTCGACCTCGAAGGTCAGCATCATGCCCGGAAACACGGTCAGGCCGCGCAGCGCCATCATGGGCAGGCTGCGCCGGGCGGTGAATTCCGCATGGTCCATAGAAGTTGTGTTATCCATTCGATTCCTCTTTCGCTCAGGGGTCCCGGGGGCAGGCGCGATGGGTCACTGCTCCCGATGCTCGATGCGCGGCGGCTCGGTGCCGTCCACGCTCGCCTCGGTGATGGTGATCTTGGCGATCGTCGGGTCCGACGGTACGGAGTACATCAGGTCCGTCATGACGCCTTCCATGACGCTGCGCAGGCCGCGGGCGCCGATCTCCATCGCGATCGCCTTATCCGCAATTTTGCCCAGCGCTTCGTCTTCAAATTCCAGTTCGACGTTATCAAACTGCATCAGCGCCTGATACTGCTTGGTCAGGGCATTTTTGGGCTCCTTGAGGATGCGCACCATGTCCTCGCGGCTCAGGCTGGCCAGCGCCGTGATGACCGGCATGCGGCCGATCAGCTCTGGGATGATGCCGAACTTCAGCAGGTCGTGCTGCTGCACGTTTTTCATGATCTCGGTCAGGTCGCGCTCCTTGGCGCTCTGGATCTCGGCGCCGAAGCCCATGGACTTCTTGTCCATGCGGCGCTCGATAATCTTGTCCACGCCGTCGAACGCGCCGCCGCAGATGAAGAGGATGTTCGTCGTATCCACCTGGATGAACTCCTGCTGCGGGTGCTTGCGTCCGCCCTGGGGCGGGACGTTCGCGACCGTGCCCTCGAGCAGCTTGAGCAGCGCCTGCTGCACGCCCTCGCCGGAGACGTCGCGCGTGATGGACGTGTTCTCGCTCTTGCGGGCAATCTTATCGATCTCGTCGATGTAAATGATGCCGCGCTGCGCGCGCTCCACATCAAAGTCCGCCGCCTGCAGCAGCTTGAGCAGGATATTCTCCACGTCCTCGCCGACATAGCCGGCCTCGGTGAGCGTGGTCGCGTCCGCGATGGCAAACGGCACGTCGAGCATCTTGGCCAGCGTCTGGGCAAAGAGCGTCTTGCCGCTGCCGGTCGGGCCGATGAGCAGGACGTTGCTCTTCTGCAGCTCGACATCATTGTCCTGATCGCCGCGCAGGATGCGTTTATAGTGGTTGTACACCGCCACGGACAGCACCACCTTGGCACGGTCCTGGCCGATGATATAGTCGTCGAGCGTGGCGCGCATCTCGGCCGGCTTCGGCAGCTGGTCGCGCCGGAGGGTGACCTGCGCCGTGGAAACGCTCTCGGGCTGATAGCCCTCGTCGATGATGCTCATGCACAGGCGCACGCACTCATCGCAGATATAGACGCCGTTGCCGGCAACGAGCCGGTTCACCAGCGACTGCGGTTTGCCGCAAAAAGAGCAGCGCACGCTCTTTTTCTCGTCATTTCTGGCCATAAAAACCTCACATTTTCTACATTTGAAACAGGGAGGGAACGGCGGTTCCCTCCCCTGACAGATTATCGCTTATAGATGACCTTGTCCACCAGACCGTAGGCCTGTGCTTCCTCCGCGGTCATGAAGTTATCGCGCTCGCAATCCTCGGCGATCGTCTCGACCGGCTTGCCGGTGTTCTCTGCGAGGATGTGATTGAGGCGATCCTTGATGCGCAGGATCTGCCGTGCCTGGATCTGAATGTCCGTGCACTGGCCCTGGCTGCCGCCGGAGGGCTGATGGATCATGATCTCCGAATTCGGCAGGGCCAGACGCTTGCCCTTGGCGCCGGACGAGAGCAGGAACGCGCCCATCGATGCAGCCAGGCCGACACAAATGGTGGAAACATCCGCCTTAATGTACTGCATGGTGTCATAGATGGCGAGGCCTGCGGTCACGCTGCCGCCGGGGCTGTTGATATAAAACTGGATGTCCTTATCGGGATCCTGTGCTTCGAGATACAGCAGCTGCGCCACGATCAGGCTGGCTGTGGTATCATTGACCTCCTCGGACAGCATGATGATGCGGTCATTGAGCAGGCGGGAAAAAATGTCGTACGAGCGCTCCCCGCGGGAGGTCTGCTCGACAACGTACGGTACTAAACTCATGGTACGCTCCTTTCGATGTTTCGCTTATCCAAGAGAGCATAACCGTTCTGCCCGGAATCCAAACAGCTTTCGGGGAATTACTCGGCTGCCTCTTCTTTGGCCTCAGCGGCTTCTTCCTTGGCCTCGGGCTCTTTGTCCACCGCGGTGTCGCGGATGAGCTGAGCAGCCTTGCGGCGCTTCATATCCAGAACGATGATCTTCTCGTCGACATACTGCTTGATCTTGTCGACTTCCATCTTGTACTCTTCGGCCATCTTGTTGTAGGTCTCGTCGAGTTCGCCGTCGTCGAGCTCAATGTTCTCGGCCTTGACGATCGCGTCAAGCAGCAGATCGGTCTGCAGCTCAAACACGGCCTGCGGACGCATGATCTCCTGGAAGGTCTTTTCGTCCAGACCCATGGAGGCAAGCACCTGCTCACGGGTGAGCTCGGGGCTGATGCCCATGGCGGAGATGTAGTTGCGCAGCTGCTCGTCGAGCTTGGCCAGGATCATGGGCTCGGGGATCTCGACGGTCATGTTGTCAACAGCGGCCTTCATGAGGCGGGTCGCGTAGTCGGACTCCTGCTGCTCGGTGAATTCCTTCTCCAGATCCTCACGGACGTGGTCGCGGTACTCCGCGATGGTCTCGTAGTCCGAGATGTCCTTGGCCAGCTCGTCGTCCAGCTCCGGAAGCTCGGGCTCCTTGACGCTCTTGACGGTGACTTTGAAGGTGGCCTCTTTGCCGGCCAGCGCCTCAACGTAGTTCTCGGGGAAGGTGACGACGACGTCGCGCTCGTCGCCGGTCTTCATGCCGACGATCTGCTCCTCAAAGCCGGGTACGAACGTATTGGAGCCAAGCTCGAGATCATAGTCCTCGGCCGTGCCGCCATCAAACTGCTCGCCGTCGATGAAGCCGGCAAAGTCGATCGTGACATGGTCGCCCATCTGCGCCTCGCGCTCAACATCGAGCAGGCGGGCGTTGCGCTTCTGGACATTGTGCATCTCTTCGTCGACCTTGCTCTCGTCAAACGCTTCGTGGTTCTGCGGAACCTCGAGGCCCTTGTACTGACCGAGCTCCACTTCCGGATACACGCCGACCTCAAAGGTGTAGATCAGCTCTTTGTCCTCGGTGACCTTCTGGTCGATCAGGCTCGGCGCACCGACGCACTCAAAGCCGCAGTCGGCACGGCCGGCCTCGAACGCGTCCTCCGCCAGCGCCTCGATGGCATCGGGGTAGAACACTTCCTTGCCGTACATGCCCTCGATGACGGCGCGCGGAGCCTTGCCCTTGCGGAAACCGGCCACGTAGAGATGGTTCTTGTTCTTTTTATATACTTCGTTGACCGCGTTGTCAAAGACATCGGCCGGGACCTTCACTTCAAAGGTCGCCATGTTTTTCTCTTTCTTTTCGATGTTCTGGATGTTCATTGGGTTTCCTCCTCTAATCATTTATCGCCGGGTGCATTGTTTACGTGAAATTTGTCATGAAAAGAACATGCCTAAATACTATAACAGATTCATCCTCTAAAATCAACACCTGTTTCACGGAAGGATCCTGCGCGGACAAAACGAAATGTAATCCGCCGACAGCAGCCGGAACTCCGTGTCATGATACATGCCCTGAAAGGCGCTGCGGCAGCCGCGGCTGTGGATGTGGCCATAGCAGCACAGCGGCACATGATACGCATCGAGCAGGTCCAAAATCTCCGGGCACTCGTAGCCGAGATACTTCGGCGGGTAGTGCAGAAAGACGAGCTTCGTCCTGTCCCCCGCCGCCTTGAGCGACGTCTCCAAACGGCCGACCTCGCGCAGCATGATCTTCCGGTCGTGCGCCTCGCCTTTGGCCTCCTCATAAAACCAGCCGCGCGTACCGCAGATGGCATAATCGCCGTAAAAGTAGCAGTTATTATTGAGAATGTCCATGGTGTGCATGTCGTGCGCCGCAAAAAAGCTGTAGGCCTTTTTGGCAGTGCTCCACCAGAAATCGTGATTGCCCTTGAGCAGAATCTTTTTCCCGGGCAAAGCCTCGATGAACTGAAAGTCCGGCAGCGCCTGCTCCATGGTCATGCCCCAGGCAAGATCACCACAGAGCACGCAGACATCGTCGTCGTGCAGGGACGAAAAACCAAGTTTGATTTTTTCTACATAATTTTCCCACGGTCCGCCAAATACGTCCATGGGCTTATCTGCGCCCAGCGACAGATGCAGGTCGCCGATTGCATACAATGCCATTTGCGTTCCTCCGTATATTCCGCGCCCAGCTGCACACAATAGATTCGACCGGCGGATGCCGGAATCTGATCTGGAGGCAGAAACCATGAGCGATCATATCAACGACTGCTGCGAGTACAACGTGGCGTGCGACGTGAGCAACTGCGCCTACAATGCGGACGGCAAGCGCTGCCACGCTGACCACATTCAGGTCAAAAACACCCAAGGCACCTGCACCTGCAAGGACGAGACGTTCTGCAGCACCTTCACCAAGAAGGGCAGCGCGGCGTTCTGACCCGGCGGACGGGTCTCCCCGTCCGTTACATATTATTTCAGGAATTCGTCCACCGTATGCAGCATCTGCGCCTTGTCCACGCAGCCGCCGAAGCGCACCGGGCGCGCGTCCAGACCGGTCAGCGGCGCGGGCGCATCGATCTGCGTCTCGCACGACAGGCGGCGGATCAGCTCCGGGCCGAAGGCGTCGGCCGTGCCGCCGATGCCGCGCAGCACCTGGTCGCAGAATTTGAAGGGGCTGGCCGTGGACACGACGACAGCCGGCGTCGCGTCGCCGGTCTCGCTGCGGTAATCCGCAAGCACGTGATAGGCGACCGCCGTGTGCGTGTCGATCAGATAACGATGGTCGCGCCAGGCGTGGCCGATCTTCTCGCGCGTCTGGATATCGTTGCAGAAGCCGCCGGCAAACGTCGCCTGGATCTTCGCCTTGAGCGCGTCGGAGACCGTATAACTCCCCTGCTCGCGCAGCTGCTGCATATAGCCCGCGACCTCCGTGTCGCTGCCGCAGAGGGCATAGAGCAGACGCTCCAGATTGCTCGACACGAGAATATCCATCGACGGGGACGCCGTCGTGTGGAACGGGCGGTTCTTATTATAGGTACCCGTGCGAATGAAGTCCGTGAGCACGTTGTTCGCGTTCGACGCACAGACGAGCTTGCCCACCGGCAGGCCCATCTCCTTGGCATACCAGCCGGCGAGAATGTCGCCGAAGTTGCCGGTCGGCACAACGAAGTTGAGTTTGTCGCCCATGGCGATCATACCGCCGGTGACGGCGTCGCAATACGCCGAGAAATAATAGACGATCTGCGGCAGCAGGCGGCCCCAGTTGATGGAGTTGGCCGAGGACAGGAACCAGCCGCGCTGCGAGAGCTCGGCAGCAAACGCCTTGTCACCGAAGATCTGCTTGACGCCGGTCTGCGCGTCATCAAAGTTGCCGCGCACGGCGCTGACCGCGACGTTATCGCCCGTCTGCGTGACCATCTGCAGGCGCTGGACCTCCGACACACCGCTGTAGGGATAGAACACGAGGATCTTCGTGCCCGGCACGTCGGCAAAGCCCTGCAGGGCCGCCTTGCCGGTGTCGCCCGAGGTGGCGACGAGGATGCACACCTGCCGCTGCTCGCCGCACTTTTTCAGGCTCGCCGTGAGCAGGTACGGCAGGATCTGCAGCGCCATGTCCTTGAACGCGCACGTCGGCCCGTGCCAGAGCTCGAGAAACGCGGTGGTGTCGTCGAGCCGGTGCACCGGCGCAACGGCCGGGTCGTCAAACTGGCTGCCGTAGGCCGCGGCAGCGAAGCGCGCAAGCTCGGCGTCCGTAAACTCGCTCAGAAACGGGCGCATGATCGTCACGGCGCGCTGCTGATACGTCATGCCGCACAGCGCCTGAAGCTGCTGCGCGGACACCTCCGGCAGCGCCTCCGGCACGAACAGGCCGCCGTCCGGTGCGAGGCCGCAGGCGATCGCCTGCGCAGCGGAAACGATATGCTGATGATCTCTTGTGCTGTAGTAGTTCATATCTGGTCCCTCATTATTCAAAAGCATTTTCGATCTGATTGATCCTGCGTTGGCGGCGCGGGGTATCCGCATCGCCATAAATTTCGATCACGTCAAAGCGCGGCTGCAGCTCCGTCTCGTGCTCCGCCAGCCAGAGCGACGCCGCCGTGCGGATGCGTGCCTGCTTGGCCGGGGTGACATACGCACCCGCGCGCACGAACCGGTCGGACGCACGCAGCTTCACCTCCACGAACACGACGTAGTGCCGGTCGGCCGCGATGATATCGATCTCGCCGAAGCGGCAGCTGTAGTTGCGCGCGAGGATGCGGTAACCGTGCCGGCGCAGGTACGCCGCCGCGCAATCTTCGCCCCAGGCGCCCTTCGTTCCCTTGACTGCACCGGCCATATCAGTGCATCTTCTTCAGGAACGACGGCCGGTGGATGGGGCTTGGCCCATACTCCCGGATGGCCGCATAGTGCGCCGCCGTGCCGTAGCCCTTGTGTTTTTCAAAACCATACTGCGGATAGGTCTCCGCCATCCGGCGCATGTAGCGGTCACGCGTGACCTTCGCGAGCACGGAGGCCGCCGCGATGTCGGCACACTTGCCGTCGCCGCCGACGATGCAGCGGCTCTGCACTGCGATGCCGGTGTTCCGGTTGCCGTCGATGAGCGCGAGCGCCGGCTGCGGAGAGAGCTGCGCGATGGCCCGATTCATGGCCAGAAACGTTGCGCCGAGGATATTATACTCCTCGATCTCCTCCACGGTCGCAAATGCGATACCGCAGCTCAGCGCCTGCGCGATGATGGTATCATAGAGCGCCTCGCGCTTTTTCTCCGAGAGCTTTTTCGAGTCGTTCAGGCCCGGGATCTCCAGCCCCGGCGGCAGCATCACCGCCGCCGCGCACACGGGCCCTGCCAGCGGGCCGCGCCCGGCCTCGTCCACGCCGCACAGCGGATCCGTGTCCGGCGTGCGGAGCTCGTTTTCCAATGTCCACAGATCGACCTGCGTCATACGTCCGCCTCCGGCATCTCGAGCGTGATGCGGCCGAGCTTGCCGCCGCGGTACTCATCGAGCAGCACGCCTGCCATCCGCTCAAGGTCATATTCTCCGCCGGAGATGAGAAAGCCGCGCTTTTTGGCCGCCTGCTCCAGCAGCTCGAAGCCATTGCAGGCCGGGTCCGGCCGGAACTTGTAGCGCTGCTCCACCGCGTCGGGGTAAAACTTTGCGAGCCGGAGCATGAAGTTGGCCGCAAGCGTCTCGCGGTCGAGCACCTCGGCCTTGATCGCGCCGGTGATGGCCAGCAGCTCGCCGACCTCCTGACTGTCAAACCGCGGCCAGAGGATGCCCGGCGTGTCCAGCAGCTCGAGGCCCTGATCGACCGTGATCCACTGCTTGCCGCGCGTGACGCCCGGCCGGTCACCGGCGGCGGCCGCCTTGCGCCGCGCCACTTTATTGATAAATGTGGACTTGCCCACGTTCGGGATGCCCAGCACCATGACGCGCATCGGCCGGCCGACCTGTCCCTTGGCGGCATACGCCTCGATCTTGTCGCGCAGCGCTGTGCGCACCGCGCCGGCAAAGCCGTTGACGCCCTTGCCGCTGCGGCTGTCGGTCTCGAGCACGGTCATGCCCTGCCGCTGAAAGGCTGCGCGCCACCGCGCCGTCGCCTTCGGGTCGGCGAGATCGGTGCGGTTGAGCACAACGATACGGGGCTTGTCGCCCGCGAGGCGGTCAACATCCGGGTTGCGGCTCGCCAGCGGGATGCGCGCGTCGAGAATTTCACACACAGCGTCGACCTGCTTCATGTGCTCCTCGATCATGCGCTGGGCCTTCGTCATATGGCCTGGGAACCACTGGATATTCAGCTTTTCAAAGTCCTGCGCCATGTTATTTCACAACTCCGATGTTCTTGACCGGGAAGAGCGTGAAGTACACCCGGCCCATGATATAGCGCTCATCGACGCAGCCGAGACGCGCGTCGCGGCTGTCGGTGGAGGCGTTGCGGTTGTCGCCCATGACGAACACGCAGCCCTCCGGCACTGTGATCTTGCCCTCGAAATTCTCCCGGTCGTGCACGGGCTCATTGACATAGGACTCGTCGAGCGCCTTACCGTCGACGTAGACCACGCCGTCGTCAAAGTCGATGTCCACAGTCTGTCCCTCCGTCGCGATGATGCGCTTGACGATGGGCTCTTCCATGAGCGTCTGCTTGCGCAGGACGACGATATCCCCCTGCTTCGGATGATAGAACAGGTTGGAGATGATGACCTTGTCGCTCTGCTCGAGCGTCGGCACCATGGAGTGACCGACGACATTGACCATACGCACCGCAAACACAAACAGCAGCACGCAGAACACCAGCGCAAAGATGATGCACTGGATCCAATCGTATACTTCGGCGCGGCCCTTGGCGCTGCTCGGATTCTTGCTGTCCATTTTCAAAACCTCGGTGTAAAAAATTCGTAGCTTATATTATACACGCTCAGACCCGTTTTCGGCAACTAAAATTGTGTGAATTCTTTCCCGGCGGCATCGCAAAAACGCCCCGAAAATGCAAAAAAGAGGCCGAAGCCTCTTTTTTGCAGTATCCACTTAGATAAGCTCTTTGACCTTGGCTCTCTTGCCCACGCGGTCGCGCAGGTAGTACAGCTTGGCTCTGCGGACTTTGCCGCGGCGAACGGTCTCGACGGACACGATCGTGGGAGAGTGCACCGGGAAAACCTTCTCGCAGCCCACACCGTAGGAGATGCGGCGGACGGTGATCGTCTCGTTGATGCCGCCGTGCTTCTTGGCGATGATGGTGCCCTCGAAAGCCTGGGTACGCTCACGGTTGCCCTCGGTGACGCGGACAGTGACACGCACGGTGTCGCCGACGCGCATGGCCGGCAGTTCGGGTTTCATGTACTGCGCGGTCAGAGTTTTGATGAGATCCATAATGAAATCCTTCCTTTATCAGACGTTCATGCCGGTGGACAGAGCCGGTCACGGCAGCGGACCGTCGTTATCTTGCGAAACACTGTTTCGCACAAGCCATAAGATAATAGCACATCCGGTGCTGGTTTGCAAGTGTTTTCAGCGGAAAATTTGCATATCTTCCGTGTAGACCTCCTGCCGCGTGAAGGCGGCAAAGTCCGGGGCCAGTTCGGGCGCCAGCTGATGCAGCGCCGTGACGAGATGGTCGGGGTTGAGCGTCGGCTCCTGCGCGGAGACGACGGCCTCGACCGTCACGAACCGCGTCTCCGGGCGCACGTGCAGCTCCGAGATCGCGGGCACGATGTCCATCTGCCCCTCCCCGCGCTTGGTCTTGCGGGTGATGACGATGGCATCCTGCGCGTAAAACGCGCAGAGCTTTTCCGCCATGTCCGCCGGGTCTGCGTTGTCATATTCATACCGCCCGGTCACACGCAGCCACTTGAGCTCGCGCACCTTGCGCCCGGCAGGGTACGCCTCGAGCGCGCGGATGCCCTCCGGCATGACCGCCGTGAGCCGCTCAGGCAGCGCGGCGAGGTCGACGTCCTCGCGCAGCTGGAAATCCATGAGTTCGCACACGCTCCCGACGCCGACGGACAGCGGCAGCAGGATGGAAATGAGCGCGTGAGGATTGAAGCCTTCGGAATATTTCAGCGGGCAGTCCGCGCGCAGAAACACGCGCTGCATCGTGCGCATGAGGTCGAGGTGCGAGATATAGATCGCGCGGCCGGTCTTTTCAAACCGCAGTCTCAGCTTTTCAGGCATCGCACTTGCCCCCTTCCGTCATGAGTGCGAGCGCACCGCAGCCGGTGCACTGCTTGCGGCAGTCGGGCGAGAGCTCGGCTTTATATGCCTGCTCGCGCTCGTGCCACAGGTGCGCGCGGCGCACGCCCATGTCCACAATGTCCCACGGCAGGAACTCGTCCTTCCCGCGCTCGCGGCAGGCATAAAACATCGGGTCGACGCCGCAGGCGTCCATGGCCGCCATCCAGCGGTCGAACGAGAAATAGTCGCCCCAGGCCTCGAGCTTGCCGCCGCGGCGCCAGACCTCTTCGATGACGTCGGCAATGCGCCGGTCACCGCGCGAGAGCACGGCTTCCACGAAGCTGGTGTCCGGGTCGTGCCAGTTGTAAGTGACATTCTTGGCCCTGATATTTTCACGCAGGAGGTTGACCTTGCGCTTGTACTCATCCATCGTCACCTGCGTCTCCCACTGGAAGGGGCTGTGCGGCTTCGGCACGAAGCACGATGTGCTGACCGTGATGCGCACGCCGCGGGCCTTGTTCGTCGCATGCATGCGCCACGTGTGCAGGACCTGATTGGCAAGCTCTGCGATGCCGAGCACGTCCTCATCCGTCTCCGTCGGCAGGCCGAGCATGAAATAGAGCTTCACACCGTTCCACCCGCCCTCAAAGGCGACCTGGCAGGAATGGAGCAGGTCCTCCTCGCGCACGTTTTTATTGATCGCGTCGCGCAGACGCTGCGTGCCGGCCTCGGGTGCGAAGGTCAGGCCGCCCTTGCGCACCTTCTGCAGGCGGCTCATGATGTCCATGGAGAAGTTGTCCGCGCGCAGCGACGGCAGCGCGAGGCTCATGCTGCGCGGCTCGCAGTATTCCAGCAGCCCGTCGCACACCTCGTCGAGCGGGCGGTAATCGCTGCTCGAGAGCGACAGGAGCGTCGCCTCCTGATAGCCGGTGTTTTTGAGCGATTCGATGCCCTGCCGGATGATCGTCTCCGGCTTGCGCGGACGCACCGGGCGGTAGACATACCCCGCCTGACAAAAGCGGCAGCCGCGGATGCAGCCGCGAAACAGCTCCACGTTCACGCGGTCGTGCACGATCTCCGTGCTCGGCACGATGGGGTCCGTCGGATAATAGCAGGCGTCGAGATCCTGAATGATGCGCTTGGTCACGCGCGCGGGCGCGCCGTGCGTCGGCGTCAGGTCGTGCAGCGTGCCGTCCGGGTTCCAGTGCGGGACATAAAACGACGGGATGAGCACGCCCTGGATCTTCGCCGCCGTTTCGAGAAACTGCGTCTTGCTCCAGCCGGCCTGCTGCGCCTGCCGGAACAGCGCGAGCACCTCATTGTTGACCTCCTCACCCTCGCCGATAATCATGAGGTCAAAAAACGGGGCCATCGGCTCCGGATTGCTGCAGGCCGTGCCGCCCGCGATGACGAGCGGCGTCAGCTCCGGCCGGTCGGCGCTGCGCAGCGGGATGCCGGCAAGGTCAAGCATATTGAGCACGGCGGGATATGCCATCTCGTAACCGAGCGAGAACGCCACGACGTCAAACGCGCTGACGGGGTCGCCGCTCTCGAGCGCATAGAGCGGGATGCCCGCGCGGCGCATCTCGTCCTCCATGTCGCCCCAGGGGGCAAACACGCGCTCACACCAGACGCCGGGCATCCGGTTCATCGTGGCATAAAGGATGCGCATGCCGATGTTCGACATGCCGATCTCATAAATATCCGGGAAACAAAAAGCGAGGCGCAGGTCCACCTCCGCCTTGTCCTTGATGATCTGGCGGTATTCGCCGCCGGTATAGCGCGCGGGCTTCTGCACGCGCGGCAGGATGCGTTCCAATCGCTGATCCATACTACACTCCTACATATGATAGTAGGAGTATTTTACATCATGTTTTCCCCCTTGGCAAGTCATTCCCGGCTGCAAAAGTGCGAGCCACGCGCCAAATACGCCCAGTGCGAGTCCCATCCCGCGCGCAAACAGCACCACGCCAAGCCCCATCAGCGCGGCCGGCAGTACCAGCCCCAGCACGTCCAGCAGCCGCTCCGCCGCTTGCTCCCCCGCCAGTGCCGCGGCTGCCGCCTGCAGCGCGCGGCCGCCGTCGAGCGGCAGCACCGGCAGCAGATTCACGCACGTATACAGCAGGCTCAGGTCCGCTCCCTCCGGGTATCCCAGCCCGCGCAGGATGCAAAACAGCCCCACGCCGGCGGCGGGGCCGGAAACCGCCGCTGCGACCGTGCGCGCCGTGCCCTCCGGCGGCGCGCAGCGCAGTGCCAGACCGCAGCCCTCCATGCGCAGGCCGTAGATCTCCGTGCCGCACAGCACCAGCGCCGCAACGTGGCCCAGCTCATGCACCGTCACGGCGAGCGCCAGCCGCGCACACCACCGCAGCGGCAGCAGAAAATACAGCCCGGCAAGCAGAGCGACCGCGCCCGGGCGAATATCGAGCGAAAAACGGCGGCGCTTCATACGGCGGCGAGGTAAAACTCCGGGTTGTAGTAATAGCCGTCATGCATGAGCTCGAAGTGCAGGTGCGGCCCGGTTGCTTTGCCGGTCGCGCCGACGAGCGCGATCTCCTGCCCCATCGTGACCGTCTCCCCGGCGCGCACGAGCAGCTTGCTGCAGTGGCCATAGAGCGTCGTATAGCCGTCGGCGTGACGGATTTTCACATAGTTGCCGTACCCGTCGTCCTGCCCGGCAGCAAGCACCGTGCCGTCAGCAAAGGCACAGACCGCCGTGCCGGAATTGGCTGCGAAGTCTGTGCCGTAATGAAATTTCACCTTGTTTTCCAATGGATGCAGCCGGTAGCCGAAGCCGGACGAGGTATAGCCCGCGACCGGCGACGCGTGTGCAAACGGCAGCTCGTTGACAGCATAGCTGACGTTGGCCGGCACCGCGTAGCCGGAATAGACCGCCTGCTCGTTAAGAAATGTCTCGCGCGCGGCGAAGGCTGCCTGCAGCTGCGGGTTCTGTGTCGGTTCGGGCGTCGGCGTCGGTGTGGGCTCCGGAGTAGGCTCCGGCGTGGGTGTCGGCGTGGGCTCCGGCGCGGGTGTCGTCCAGTCGGACATGTTCACATTCACGGCGGGCAGATACTGCCGCAGCTGTTCGTCCTGTGCCTGTATCGCTGTGGACGCAAACACGCTGCGGATCTCGGCAAAGACGGATTTATAGTCATCGTCCGTATTGATGGCCGGCAGCAGCACCTCACGCGCATCCGCGGCTGCCGCCGGGGCGACCATCTTCACCGCCGTCAGCAGCAGAAACACTGCCGCGCACAAATAAACCTTCCAGCGCTTCATGCACATCACCCCCAATAATAGGAGTGTATGCAGACAGGCCCGGTTTTAGCACGACGGCAGCGCCCACGTCGCGCGCCGCATGGCCGCCGCGGCACAGCACGCGACCAGCAGCTCCGTGACCGGCATGGCCCACCAGATCGAGGCCGGCCCAAGCACGGCCGGCAGCAGCAAAATCAGCGCGCCGCCGATGACGAGCCCCCGCGCGACGGAGACAAAAAACGCAGTGCCCGGCTTGAGGATGGCCTGAAAATAATACGTGGAAAAGATATTCAGCGGCAGCAGCACGGAGGCCAGCACGGCCGTCGTGAAATACGCGTTCGCCTCCGCCTGTCCCGCCGCGCCGCTGCCGCGCTTGCCGCTGAGCAGGACGCTGCCGCCGATACCCGTGAGCAGGCCGAGACTATAAATGACATTCCACACCGGCGTCACGACCGGCAGCGCTGCCGAACGCTGCCAAAAAGTATCTGCGGTAGAGCGCACGCACATCGCCCCTGAGCAAGTCCAAAAGCATCCTCCTTGGAAAAGCAAAAAGCCGGACAAGGAACAGACATTTCAGTCTGCGCCTTATCCGGCTGCCGTTTCTCTGAACAGCTCGTCCTCCAGCGAACGAGGGTGTTATGCCAGAAGGAAGATGGATTGTCAAGCGGGAAAATGGCTTACTCAATGCCCTGCTGCTTGCACCAGATGTCCATGACGGTGTCCACCGGCAGGAGCTTGACCAGGCGCACCTGACGGCGCACCGGGTGGCCGAGAATGGAGACGCTCTTTTTCTTCTTGAGATCCTGCATGGCCTGCGCCGCCACCTCGTCTGGGCCATACCACTTGTCCACATAGCGGATATATTCGTCATGGTGCGCGACCTGCTGGAACTCGGTCTTGATCCAGCCGGGACAGACGCACATGACATGGATGCCCTGCGGGCGCAGCTCGCGGCCGAGCGCGCGGGAAAGGCTCAGGACATAGCTCTTGCTCGCGCCGTAAACCGCCTGATACGGCACCGGCTGCCAGGCAGAATTGGAGCCCATGTTGATGATATTGCTGCCGGCGTGCATATACGGCAGGCTCGCGTGGCACATGCCCGTGAGCGCGAGCGAATTGAGCTGCGCGCTGGCGAGCAGCTTCTTGCGGTCCGCCTCGGCAAAGGGGCCGAACACGCCGCAGCCGGCCGCATTGACCAGCATCTTGATCTCGGGCTGCTCCTGCTCGAGCAGGGCCTGATACGCGTCGATGCTGTTCAGGTCCGAGAGGTCGAGCGCGATCGGGCGGATGGGATTCGTGCACTTATCGCGCAGCTCCTCCAGCCGCTCTTTTCTGCGGGCAATGACCCAGATCTCATCATAGCGTGCGTCTTTGTCCACGGCGTAGACGAGCTCCCGGCCGATACCGGCGGACGCGCCGGTGATGACAGCAATGTTCATACTTTCTCCTCCAGAATGAAAATATCGGTATCCCTATCATACCGAACTTGCTCCGGTTGCGCAAGAGATGTGGAAATAAAAAAATCGCTGCGGACGATACGTCGTCCGCAGCGATATGGTCGGAGTGGCGAGACTTGAACTCGCGGCCTCATGGTCCCGAACCATGCGCGCTACCATCTGCGCTACACCCCGATGCAGCTTTTTCATTATAATGATAACGCGCACGGTTGTCAAGTATCATTTTTCATTTTTCGCAGAGAAATATGCGAAATCTGTCGATTCTTGTTTCCGGAAGAAATGTTTCTTTCTGTTATTTTTATCTTGACAGCATTCCGGAATCCCTCTATAATAAAAGCACTGCGGTCAGCCCTGTCTTGCAAACTTTGCTGACTACATCCTTGGAGACTGTGCACTGCTGCCAGTCTCCTTTTTTCTTTCTTTCAATGCTGCGAAAATATAAAAATGCCACGACATTTGTCGCGGCATTTTTATGCGAAAGAGCAGTATAACGGTGCGTAAATGGAGGTAAAAAAGCGATTAGGTGCGTAACTTACACCACATACCCAATCTTGTTTACACCAATCATGCCTCTGCGGACAAGGGCAAAGCCGATCGTTTCATGCTCTGTCTGTGTAACATTGATAGTTGGCACCGCTGTGGTTTTGACTGCTGTTCTCGGTACCTCTGTTCTGGCTGCTCAAATGAGCAGCCATCTTTTTTGTATGCGGGAATATAGTGAATATAGCAAAGTATGATAAAAGTAGAATTTTCCCATAACAAAGCCCTCCTGTCAGTTTGCATCCGACAGGAGGGACTGTTGTAAGTGTACTTATCACACTTATATGAGTTTATTTTGCTCTTTTCTTCTTACCGTAAACCGTTGTTCCGATTACGCCTGCTCCGCTCACAAAGAGAAGTGCAATCCACAATGCCATATGGCTATTGTCGCCGGTATTCGGACTGGTCGCTGCTCCGGTATTCTGATTGTTTTTCGTCGTATCGGTCGTATCCGTAGCAGGCAGCTTGGCAATTTCCGCCTTTTCGGTGTAGCCGCAGATCGTACAGGTGTGTTCCTTCTCGCCCACGGCGGTCTGGGTGGCTTCCTTGGTCACCTTCCAGCCGCCGTATTTATGGAGCTCCTTGTTCTGCACATCCTTGCAGCCGGCACACTCGTCCCAGTGGTGTGTGGCGTCGTGCTTCAGCGCATAGGCATGGGCGGTGTAGGTGTTGGTGAAGGTCATATCCGCCGCCTGCAGGTTCTCCCAGTCGATGTAATAGTACCCATTGCCGTCGATGGATGCGGGCACGGCATACACGGTATATCCCGATGCAGCCGCATCATCGCCCATTGCGTACGCGACGGGGATCTCCTCCATCAGCACTCCCCAGACCGTGTCGTCCACCGTCCAGCCCGCTTCGCCGTTGTCCACCTGCTGAACAAACGCGCCCTCGCTGAGCATGGCCCAGAGCGTCCGCTCGGTGCCGGTGAAGGTCAGCGTGCCGTTATAGCTGCCCTTGCCGTTGGTGGTGACGGAGCCGGTGATGGTCACATTCGATTTATCCTTATCGGGTGCGCTGTCGCCGATGAGCGCCAGCGTAAAGGTCTTCTCACCGGGTACGCCAACGTCACCCAGAGCCACCGTGGTGGTGTAGGGCACGGTCAGGGTGATGATCTTTTCAAAAACGGGGGTCAGGGTCACATCCGCGTTCTCGGTATAGGTATCGCCCAGACGATAGGCCGCGTCGGTCTCTTTGTCGACCCAGCCGGTCTGGACGAAGCCGTCCATCTTGAAGGTCTCGCCGCGCAGGGTGAGATCCTCGCCGTGGGTCTTGACGTCCGTCACCGGATCGCTGCCCTCGCCGCCGTCATAGGTGATGGTGTATTCCGGCTTCGCGCCGCAGCCGCAGACGCCGTTCTCATAGATGTGCGCCGACGAGATCCGAACGGTCTTGGTCGCGGTCGCGGGTCTTCCGTTCGCCGCCGTGCCGTACACCGTCAGCGCAATGCTGTCCGCATCGCCATATTCCGAGGCCGGCACCGTGCCGTAGCAGACGCCGTCCTCGATCCGGCTCCAAGCCGTTTCGGCGCCGTAGTCTCCGAGCCGGTACGCGAAATACGAGATCTCCGCGCCCTCCGACGCCGTGGCGGAGAATTCACAGTCCTGCTGCGCGCAGACCACACCCGGGCCGCTGATCGTGATCGACGGCGCCGGCGGCGTGCCGAAGTCGCAGCCTATCGAGAGCGCATAAGGCACGCCGTCGCGGGTTGCCAAGTAACAAACCCCCGGCGTTTTGCCGTTCATGGTGACAGCCGGCGCCACCGTCAGACCTTTGTTGTCCAAATTGATCACACACCTATAGCGCGTGCCAGCTTCAAACACTTCGGTCTTACTCATTAGCAGCCATTCTTCGTCTTCTCCGCCATAATAATATTCCCAACTGCCAGTATTCGCCAGAATATCTTCTTCGCTGAAGGTGACGTCCAGGTTCGTGGAGGCAAAGCTGTAGGTGATGTCGGCCGGCGTTTTGCCCACCTCGAAGTTGTCGACCGTGACGGCGAGGGTCGGCGCCACCGGCGTGCCGAGGTCGCAGATTATCCCGAGCGCATAAGGCTCGTTGTCGTAGGTCGAAAGCTCGCAGTAATCCGGTGCGATGCCGTTCACGGTGACAGCCGGCGCCAGCTCCAGACCCTTGTGGTTCAGAGATATCTTGATCCGATAGGGCGTGCCGGCCTCAAACGCCTCGTCGTTGCTTCCGTCTTGCCACACGAAGTCCGCTCCATTAAAAATGAAACGGTCCCAGAAAACAGACTGAATATCGTCTGCGCTGAAGGTGATGCCCGGGATCGTGGAATCAAAGGTGTAGGTGCAGTCGTTCGGCGTCTTGCCCGGCATGAAGCCGTCGACCGTGATGGCGAGGCCGCCCTGCACCTGATAGACGGCGTCAAAGGTCAGGTCGCTTTGCAGATTTTGGATTTCTCCATAGGGCGGATAGACCGTCCCGGAGACGCTCTCCTGCCAGCCCACGAGTTCGTAGGGCGAGCAGTCCTCGATGGTGGCGAGGCCGAAGCTCCCGCCCGCCGGGATGACGAACTGATAGGGGCTTGTCTGCGGGTCTGTGCCGTCATAGGTGCGCGTGCCGTACTTGAAATTCTGCGTGATCGTGTAGTTTTCGTCCGCAAAGGCCGTCACCGGGCAGAGCATCAGCACCATGCACAGGGTAAGCAGGATGCTTAAAACTCTTCTTTTCATGATCTTTCCTTTCTTTCTTGCTTCTCTGTACTCCGCAGAAAAGGAATTTGTTTAAAGGGAGATTGTATAGGGGGATCCCCTATACAAGGGAGTACTCCGTTGCAAATCAGCGTTGCTTGTTCCTACCCCCGGGCAGCAGGCCGTCCAGGGAAAATTCATAGCGCATGGCAAGCTGGCGGAACACCTCCTCCATGACCGACTGGGCAATGCTGCGCATATCCAGCCCCACAAGGAAGGCCAGCACCTTCTGCAATTCGTCCTCCGGCACCTTGTAGCCCCGCAGCGCCAGGGTCACAAATTTGTTCAGCTTCTGCTCCAGCGTGAAATCCGCCGTGCAGGGGTTGGCCATGTACCCGCGCATCAGCCCCGCCGAGCCAAACTCCAGCTCGTAAAAATCCTGCTCCGTCAGTTCGGGCTGATACGGACCGAAGATGCGGTACAGCTCCTGCGCCGTGGCACGCTGAATGTAGTCCAGCAGGTGTTCCTGCGTATAGGCTTCCAGGTAGATTTCCCGCAGATTTTCATTCAGCTCCGTCAGCGTGATCTGCAGCGCGGTTTCCGCCGCGTAGACATACACCGGCGGGAGCGCAGCGCCTGCAACGTTTCTGGCAATACCGAACTGGTTTTCAAACATGAATTTTACCAGCTCCATCAAAACGCCGTCCTTGCTGTGGAAAAGGTTCTGAAAACTGCTGGAGGAAACCTGCGCTTCCTTGAGAATCTGTAGCATGGTGGTCTGATGGTATCCGTTTTCCAGAAACAGCCTGACACAAGCCTGCAGGATCCGCTTTTCCGTCTGAAGCCCGTCGCTTCGTACTGCCAATCGCTCACCCCCCGTCGCACAATTTGGCTTGCAAACCAATTATAGCAGATATGTAACCGTTTTTCAAGGTGGAGACAGTGGTTATTTCAAAAAATTTGTCGGACTGTATCACGCGAAATGAAGGGACAAATAACCCTTTATAGGATAAATAAGGAAGAATTCCAAACGTTTCCGGCGCACAGACTTAGAGGAGCAAGTTTATTAGTTCCTTATAGCTACCGCCGAGTGCAGCTATTTTATCGATCAGCTCTGCTGTCTTTGACGCAAAAGTTCATGGAGCTTTAGCAGCTTATATTTCTACCAATTTTCCTGTGTCATGTGCCACCTCCAAGGGTATTCCTTCGAAAAGATATCATCTGTCACCAAATAATACAGCACAAATTCTGTCGATTTACAAGGTTTTGCTATCAGTTTTCTGCGACACCTTCAAACTTTTCCATATTCAAATCCCGTCGGGTGCTGTTCTGCCAACTTCTTTGCTCTGTAAAGAAACGCAAAAAGTAACACGCCCATTTTGCCGACAAAACGCAAAAAACAGGGGCTGGCGCGGTCTGTTCAACCCTTCCAACCCCTGTTTCAGCGGTATTTTCTTATATTTAGGGCTATTTTACCCGTAAAAGCAAGAAAAAACCTCTCTTGTCTTGGTAGACAAAAGAGGTTTCTTTCGTGGTGGACGATACAGGACTTGAACCTGTGACCCTCCGCACGTCAAGCGGATGCTCATACCAGCTGAGCTAATCGTCCGTGTCAGCGTTGGTTATTCTAACGCATCTGTACCTTTTTGTCAACCCCTTTTTTCGACGGCTCCGAAAAAAATCGGAACCGTCGAACATGGGGCGCTTTACTTCGCCGTGATATAGACCGTGCAGTCGGCCTTCACGCCGCCGCACTCGGCCGTGATCGTCGTCGTGCCTTTGCCCACACCGGTCACGACGCCTTTGTCGCTGACGGTGGCAATGGATTCATCCTTGCTCGACCACGTGACGGTCTGGTCGCCGCCGGTCGGATAGATCGTCGTACTCAGCGGCACCTCATCACCGACCTTGGCTGCAAACTCCGTGCGTTTGCTGCCAAGGAACGTAATGGTGATGCTCGTGACCGACGGGGTCGGCGTCGGGGTCGGGGTCGGCGTCGGGGTCGGGGTCGGCGTAGTGACCGGCGCGGCGCTGGACACCGTTGCCGGCGGGGTCGGCTCGGCGGAAGCCGAAGCGTTTTTGCCGGCGTTCAGGCTCACGGTGATGAGCACGATGACGGCCGCAACGACCGCGATGAGCAAAATGCCGCCGAAGAGCATCTGCCACTTCATATTGACCGCGGCGTGCTCTGCCGCCGGAGTGCCTGCATTTTCACTGGACGTGCGCAGCGGGATACGCTCCGCGGATCTGCTGCGGCTCGTGCCGCAATATGGACAGCGGCTGCGCAGGCCGGAATACTCGCGCCCGCAGCGCCGGCAGGTGATCTTGGGAATGACGCTCATAGGAAGCCTCCAATATGTAAAGATCTGATACGCATTTGTTTTTTCTATCATACACTGTTCGGAATTTTTCGTCAAGAGGGAGAGCTTTCCGCTCTCCCTCTTCCGGACTTGTCAAAACTGCATCTGCACCCCGCCGGACAGGTCCGAGGTCTGGATGCGCTCCTGCTGCCCGGTGCGGGCATTGACGGCGATGACGCAGCGCTGCCCGTCGTCCGTCTCGCACAGGTACTCATAGCACAGCGTCTCGCGCGCGCCGTAGAGCCGGAGAAATGCCGTGCGCGCATCCACGACCTGCAGCGCGTCCGGTACGGCCGCCCGTCCTGCCTCGGTGCCGATGGTGTCCGCCGGGAGCGTGCGCGCCCGGTGCGTGTCCAGATACGACGCCGACGAGAAGCCGCAGACCGCCCCGTCATCGAGCCGGACGCGCACGCGCAGCTGATCCGCCGTGCACAGGACATCGTCCTGCACATAGCAGAACGTGCAGATGAGCGACTGCCCCGCGTCCTCCGTGCCGATCAGGCGCATGCCGTCATAGCCGCGCGCGCGCAGGAACGCCGCGGCCGCCTCCACCGCCTCATCGATGGAAAGCGCCGGTTCGCCGCCGGCACAGGAGGAATAATAGCGCAGCACTTCCCCGCCGGACACCGTGACCGCGATATAGGACGTGTCGTCCCCGTCGTCGATGTCGAAGTTCCAGCACGGCACGGCACCCTCCGAGCGGCCGGTCGCCTGCAGGCGCGCCGCATCCATGTCCAGAAAAGCCGCCGCAGCAGCCTGCGCCTGTGCCTCCGTGACCTCGCTGCGGCCCGCCAGCATGGCATAATCCGCCGCCGTGCGCACCTGATAGCTGCCGTCCGCGATCGGAAGCGGCAGTTCCTCAAACGAATCGGCCAGCGCCGCAAGCTCTTCCTCGAGCGTATCGGACAGATCCGTCTCCAGACCCAGATTCTCCAGCGACTCCGTGCTGCGCACATGCGCCGTCGTCGTGACCGCGCCGTCATACAGCGACTGGCCGAGCGCCGCGAGCTGCGTGCTCAGCTGCGTCGTGGCGTCGGAAAAAGCACGCAGGTGCTCCAGCTCCTCGGACGTGAACGTTCTGCCCTCCGCCGCATTGCGCGAGAGCGTGCGCGCATAGTCTCCGGCGAGGGCGATATTGCGCGCGATGCGCTCGAGCGAATGGGAATTGACCGGCAGCACGCCGAGCGCCATTTCTGCCGTCTGCGCATTGCTGTAGATGTCCGTGCAGACCGTGCACTCCATGGCCGCCGTCGTTGCGTACAGGCTCTTTTGCAGAGAACTGTCAAGCTCCTGCACGGCGTTGAGCACCTCACCGTAAGCGTGGCGGTAATTGGCGTCCATAGCCGTCTGGCGGCGGTTGGCGTCCGTGCGGCAGGCGATCAGGCCGATCGCGAGCGCCGCGACGAGCGCCGCCGTATAGGAAATGATGAGCACGCGTGTTTTTTTCTTCATAGCAAAACACCCCTTCCGGACTAGTGTTGCCGGAAAGGGTGGTTTTGATGTGCAGTTTTTCTCAGCCGGTGATCTGCAGCGTCTGCGCCGAGGCAAGCAGGCTCTCATACCAGCCTGCCGGCACCGTCCCCGCCCGGCTGAGTACGACCGAAATGCAGCCGTCCGCCGTCGGAATCAGGTATGCCTCGAGCTGTTTTTGCACCGTGGCGCCGCTGACACCGTAGGCGTTCAGGCCGCCGAGCTGGACCTGACTGAGCGTCTCCGTGGTCGCAATGGTGCCGTAGTCATTGAGGATCGTGCCCGCGAGCGTCTGCGCATCCGCGCCCGGGTGATAGCCGATCTCCAGATAGGCGTCCATGCTCGCGTCGTCCGCGCGGGCAAAGCAGCACTTGCCGTCCATCTCCGTGCTCAGGAACACGGAAGTGTCCAGATACAGCGAGAAATCCGGGCCGCCGCGCTGCGCGAACGAGCCGGTGACGAGCTGCATGGTCTTGTCCTCGCCGCCGACGGAAACTGCCTGCTGCGCGTCGCGCGACGGGGCCTGTCCGCTGCCGAGGATCAGCTCCGGCTCGTCGGAAAACGGGAACTGCGGCAGATTCGTCTCGACCGGGGTCTCCGGCGCCGGCTTATGGATGCGGATGCCGGCCGCATTGACCACGATCAGCGCGATCGCGAGCAGCACGACCACGACAGCCATGACGATGACCGCCCGCTCCACGCCCGTGCGTTTTTTCATGCCGCTCATCCTTCCAGTTTGGCGATGCCGGCGTCGATCCGGCGCAGGGTCTCGTCCCGGCCGAGGATGCGGCAGATCTCCACCGCGCCGCCGGGCGTCACCGCGCGGCCGGACACTGCAATGCGCACCGGCCACATCACCTTCGCGTTTTTCACTTCCAGCCGCTCGGCCAGATCCTTCATGGCCGCGAGCAGCGTCTCATCGTCCCACGCCGGGAGCACGGCGAGCACGGGGCGCACCGTTTTGAGCATCTCGAGCGAGACGGCGGGATCGGTCTTGGACTTCTTGTTCGTATAGAGCGCGATGTCATACTCCGGCAGCGCGTCGAAGAAATCCACCTTCTCCGGAATGTCCGTGAGCACCTCGCAGCGCTGCTGCAGCAGCGGCGCGATCTGCGCGGGATCGATGGCCGGATTTTTCACCGTCTGGCGGATATAGGGCGCGGCCACGGCGGCAAACTGCTCCGGCGTCATGGCGCGGATATACGCACTGTTGAAATACTTCAGCTTGTCAATGTCAAAGATGGCCGGGGATTTGGAAATGCCCTTGATGTCGAACGCCTCCACGAGCTCGGGCAGCGAATAGATCTCCCGCTCGCCGCCGGGCGCCCAGCCGAGCAGCGCCACATAGTTCACCACGGCCTCCGACAGGTAGCCCTGCGCGATCAGGTCCTCATACGACGGGTCGCCGTGGCGCTTGGACATTTTGTTGTGCTGGTCGCGCATGACCGGCGAGCAGTGGATATACTTCGGGATCTCCCAGCCGAAGCCCTCATAGAGGAGGTTATATTTCGGCGTGGACGACAGATACTCCGACCCGCGCACAACGTGCGTGATGCCCATGAGATGGTCGTCGATGACGTTTGCGAAGTTATACGTCGGCAGACCGTCGCGCTTGATGAGCACCTGATCGTCGAGCGTGTCATTATCGACCGTGATGTCGCCGAAGATCTCGTCGTGGAACGTGGTCTTGCCCTCGCGCGGGATTTTCTGGCGGATTACGTAGGGCTTGCCGGCTGCGAGATTGGCCGCGATCTCTTCCTCGCTCAGGCGTGAGCAGCGGCCGTCGTATTTGTGGATGACCGTGCCGTCGGAAACATTTTCTTCGGCAGCATCGTCCTTATCGCAGAAGCAGCGGTAGGCGTGGCCGCGCGCGATGAGCAGCTCGGCGTATTCTTTATAGAGTCCCCGCCGCTCGGTCTGGATATACGGGCCGACCGGACCGCCGACGTCCGGGCCCTCGTCATGCGTCAGGCCGCAGGCGCGCATGGTGCTGTAAATGACATCGACCGCGCCCTCCACATAGCGGCCCTGATCGGTGTCCTCGATGCGCAGAATGAACTTACCGCCGGCGTGCCGCGCGATCAGGTACGTATACAGCGCCGTGCGCAGATTGCCGACGTGCATATAGCCCGTCGGGCTGGGCGCAAAACGGGTGCGCACCTCGCCGTGCGGGATGCGCTGCTCCATGTTTTCAAACCACTTTTGATCTTTCATATTCTCTGTATCCTCCGGATAGATAAACCATAATTATTTATATCTTATTTTACATCGCATGGATTGTCAAGGAACTTTCTGTGTTGTATTCCACCACCGGTTGTGGTACAATATTCAAACAAATGCGAATTTTCAGCACAACAGTTAAGGAAGTAATAAAAAATGGAAGAAAAAACTGCAAAAAAAGTCATGCTCTCCGGCATCCAGCCCTCCGGCGATCTGACGCTCGGGTCCTACCTGGGCGCGATCAAGAACTGGAGCGAGCGCGCCGAGATCTTTGACTGCTATTATTTCATGGCCGACCTGCACTCGATCACCGTGCGGCAGAACCCCGCCGATCTGCGCCGCCGCACCATCGAGCAGCTCGCGCAATACATCGCCTGCGGCCTCGACCCGGAAAAGAACACACTCTTCATCCAGAGCCATGTGCCTGCGCACACCCAGCTTGGCTGGGTGCTCAACTGCTACACCATGTTCGGCGAGCTTTCGCGCATGACGCAGTTCAAGGATAAAAGCGCCAAAAACGCCGAAAACATCAACGGCGGCCTGTTCACCTACCCCGCCCTGATGGCGGCGGACATTCTGCTCTATCAGCCGGACTACGTCCCCGTCGGCAGCGACCAGAAGCAGCACGTTGAGCTCTGCCGCGACGTGGCCACCCGCTTCAACAACATCTACGGCGACGTGTTCAAGATCCCCGAGCCGTACATTCCGAAGGTCGGAGCGCGCGTCATGAGTCTCGCAGCGCCGGAAAACAAAATGTCCAAGTCCGACAAGGACCCCAACGGCACCGTGTACCTGCTCGACCAGCCGGACGTCATCATGCGCAAGTTCAAAAAGGCCGTCACGGACTCCGACACTGAGCGCTGTGTGCGCTACGATCTGGCGAACAAGCCCGGCGTGTCGAACCTCATGAGCATCTACGCCGCCTGCACCGGCAAGACGTTTGAGGCCATTGAGGCGGAATTCGAGGGCAAGGGCTACGGCGCGTTCAAGCCCGCCGTCGGCGAGGCCGTCGTCGAGACGCTGCGCCCCATCCGCGAGGAGAGCGAGCGCCTGCTCAAGGACAAGGCCTATCTCGAGAGCGTCTACAAAGCCGGCGCGGAAAAGGCGTCCTACATCGCCAACAAAACGTTGCGCAAGGTCTATAAGAAGGTCGGCTTCGTCGCCAAATAATACTTATCTTATTGGAGAACGGTTCTCATGTTTCTTAACACTGCTGTCTGGATCAAAGTCATGCTTGCGATCCTCATCGCGTTCGTGGTCAGCTTTGCGCTGACGCCGGTCGTCAAGATCCTGGCGCAAAAACTCGGCGCCATGGATGTGCCGGGCGAGGCCCGGCGCGTGCACGATCATCCCATCCCCCGTATGGGCGGTCTGGCCATTTTTCTGGGCTTCATCGTGTCGATGCTCCTGTTCGTGGACATCACGCAGGAGGTGCGCGGCATTCTGCTCGGGTCGATCATCATCGTCATCACCGGCGTGATCGACGACATCATCTCCCTGCGCGCGTGGACGAAGTTTCTGATCCAGATCCTCGCCGCCGTCATCGCCGTGCTGCACGGCGTGGTCATCAACGTCGTGTCGAACCCGAACGTGTTCAGCAGCCAGGAGGCCATCGTCCTCGGCTGGCTCGCTATTCCGCTGACCGTGCTGTGGATCGTCGGCATCACCAACTCCGTCAACCTCATCGACGGGCTTGACGGTCTGGCCGTCGGCGTGTCGACCATCAGCTGCGTGACCATTCTGGTCGTGGCGCTGCTCGTGTCGGAGCCGAACGTGGCGCTCATCGTCGCAGCGCTCGCCGGCGCATGCATCGGCTTTATGCCCTACAACCTCAACCCCGCCCGTATTTTCATGGGCGACACCGGTTCCCTGCTGCTCGGCTACGTGCTGTCAACGGTGTCGGTGCTCGGATTGTTCAAGTTCTACGCGATCGTCACGTTTGTCGTGCCGGTGCTCGCGCTGGCCGTGCCGCTGTCGGACACGCTCTTCGCGTTCTGCCGCCGCATCCTGCACGGGCAGAGCCCGTTTCACGCCGACCGCGGTCACTTCCACCACAAGCTCATGGATCTCGGTCTGAACCAGAAGCAGGCCGTCGCGATCCTCTACGCCATCAGCGCCACGCTCGGCCTCGCCGCCGTCGTGCTCACGACGAAGGGCTCCATCCGCATCGCACTGCTCGTCCTCGCGCTGCTGATCGGCTTTGTCGTGTGCGCCTTCATCCGCAAGAGCGTGCGCAAGCACCACATCGACGTGGAACTGCAGGAGGCACAGGCCGCAGCGGACGCGCAGGCGGAAGCCGAAGCGGCCGAACAGGAAAAAAACGCCGCATCTGCCGAAACCGAACAGGACAGCGACACCACAGCCGCCGAAACACCCGCGCAGGAGGTCAACGATGAGCAAACGCATTAAAGTCATGTCCGTTTTCGGCACCCGGCCGGAAGCGATCAAAATGGCACCGCTCGTGCTCGAGCTGCAAAAGCACCCCGAGATCGAAAGCATCGTGTGCATCACGGCGCAGCACCGGGAAATGCTCGACTCCGTTATGGACTGCTTCGGCATCCGGGCGGATTATGACCTCAACATCATGCAGCAGGGGCAGGACCTGACCGCGATCACGACGCGCGTGCTCGAGCGGATGCGCGAAGTGCTCAATGAGGTGCAGCCGGACATTGTGCTTGTCCACGGCGACACCACGACGACGTTTGCCGGCGCACTCGCCGCATTTTACGCCAAGATCCCCGTCGGCCACGTGGAGGCAGGTCTGCGCACGTATGACCGCTGGTCCCCCTTCCCGGAGGAGATGAACCGCTCGCTCGTCGGCCGCATCGCCACGCTGCACTTCGCACCGACCGCAAACAACGCCCACAACCTCGAGCGTGAGGCCGTGGAGGGCGACATTTTCGTCACCGGCAACACCGTCATCGACGCCATGGCCTACACCGTCCGCGGAGAGCAGTTCGTCTCGGACGAGCTGCAGCAGGTCGATTTCTCGCGGCGGGTCATCGCCATGACCTGCCACCGGCGCGAGAATTACGGCCAGCCCATGCGCAGCATCTTCACCGCCGTGCGCCGTCTGGCACTCGACTACCCGGACGTGGAGATCGTTTATCCCGTGCATCTGAGCCCGGTCGTGCGCAGCACGGCGGAGGAGCTGCTCGGCGGCGTGCCGAACATCCGGCTCATCGCGCCGCTCGACGCCGTGGATATGCACCGGCTCATGGCGCGCAGCTACATGGTCATGACCGATTCCGGCGGTATTCAGGAGGAAGCCCCCGCACTCGGCAAGCCCGTGCTCGTGCTCCGGCGCGAGACGGAGCGGCCGGAGGCCGTCACCGCCGGCACCGTCAAGCTCGCCGGCACGGATACGGAGGACATCTACAGTCTGGCCGCTGAACTGCTCGACGATCCGACCGCCTATGACCGGATGGCCAAGGCCGTCAATCCCTACGGCGACGGCAAGGCCTGCCCGCGCATCGCGCAGGCAATTTTGAGTCATTTTCTCCCCGACGCGCAGCCGCCCGAGCCGTTCGTGCCCGCGCACTAAAGAAACAGCATCCCGCCGAGGATAAACAGCAGTTCCTTGTCGCCGCTCTCGCGGTACATGAGATACAGCACCAGGATCAGCAGCAGATCCTCGCTCTCGAGGTCTGCCAGCGAAAATTTCTGCAGCAACTGCTGCAAGCCGCCGCCGGTCAAGCCCGGCGGCGGCTTATTGTTTCTGCCGGACGGCGCGGGCGGTCGCGGGCGGATCTCCGGCTGCGGCGCGTCCGGCACGCGCTCGACCCGGCCGCTGTTGCCCTGATAACGATTATACATGGTCGTCCCCCTCCAAGTCCTCGGCGGCGAGCTCGGCAAGTGACGCGAGCCGCGCGAGCTTCATGGCGCGGTCGATCTTGCGCCGGCGCTTCTCAGCCAGATAGGGCTTCATGGCCTCGAGCAGGTGGCGATTGGCGGAGTCATGCCCGCCGCGCAGCGCCGACATCATCCGGCGCAGCTGCCCCATGTCGAGGTCAAGCTCCGGCTCCGGCGCGGACGGCGGCGCTGACTTGTCGCCGCCGTCGCCCAGGATCGAGGATGCCAACTGCGCGATCTTGCCGAACTGCTTCGGATCATTGAGCAGCGCGTCGAGCTTTTCCCCGATCTCATCCATCCTGCATCGCGTCCTTTACTTTTCCGGCCAGACGCTGCCCGGTGTCCGTGCTGAGCACCTGCGTGAGGATCTGCCGCAGCGTCTCGGTATCCCCTGCGCGCGCCGCCTGCTCGATCTTCTGCGCATCGAGCGCGCCGGCCAGCTTCTGCCCGTCGGTCGAGTCGGCGATCTCCTGCAGGCGCTGCAGACGCCCGTCGCGCGCAAGCTGCTTTTTCAGCGCATCCAAGTCCTTCATATCGGTCACGCTCCATTCGGGGCGGCTTGACTTTGCAGGCCGTGTCCCGTATAATGCGGATGGCCCGGCCGTGCCGGGTATCCTGCTTTTATTGTATTCTATGAGCAATGCGGAGGTGACTTGCCACGAAGATCCTTGTTTTTTCCGATTCTCACGGCCGGACGCTCGGTATGGTGCGCGCCGTCCGGCAGCAGCAGCCGGACGCCGTGTTCCATCTCGGCGACTGCGAGCGCGACACGCAGCGGCTGGAAAAGGAGTTTCCGGACCTGCCGCTGTACCGTGTGTGCGGCAACTGTGACCGGGAGCCTGTGAATCCCGAGGTGCTGCAGCCCACGCTCGACGGCGTGAAGTTCTTCCTCACACACGGGCACCGGTACAGTGTGAAGTATACGCTCGACGCCCTGCTCAACGCAGCCTATTTTGCTGGCGCGGACATAGTGCTCTTCGGGCACACGCACCGCGCCGTCAATGAGACCATGCAGGGGCTGTACGTCGTCAACCCCGGCACAGCCGGCGTTGGCGCGTCGTGCACATACGCCTGCATCGAGACGGAGGACGGCGAAATCCGCACCGTTGGCATCCACGCCATTCCCGGGGCATAAATCATGCGCCCCCGGCAGCTGCCGGGGGCGCATTGGACTTTCGTGTTTACTTTTCGCGGAACGTCACATAAAGCGTGTGGTTGCTGTCCACGTTCATGAAGGAATAGCTCGTCAGCGGCAGGACCGTAGTGCCGTCGATGACCAGCGTCGCAACCTCGTAGCCATCCTTCGGCGTGATCGTGAACGACACGCTGCCGCCCTCGGCCACCTTCTGATTGCCGCCCGGGCTGACGCTGCCGCCGGCACCGCATGTGACGGTGACGGTGAACTCCTTCTTCTCCGGGCCCGCCGAAATGGAGACCTGGATCGTTGTGCCCGGCTTGACCATCGTGCCGCCGACCGGATTCTGGCGGGCAACGGAGCCCTTCTGCACGTTGTCATCATAGACATTGCCGCTCGCCTCCACGGTGACACCGAGACTCTTGGCCGTTGCCTGTGCCTGCTCGAGCGTCAGGCCGACGAAGCTGGGAATCGCGACCGGGGTGTCCTCCGGTGCCGTGGGCTGCTCCTTCGGGCCGAGCGAGACGACGAACGCGACCGTCTGCCGGTGCTTGAGCTGCGTGCCCTCGTTGACGTCCTGCCGGATGACGATGCCCTTGGTCTCGTTGCTGTTTTCATACGTGATACTCGGCTCGGCGTCCAGCTCCGCAAGCTGCGCCTTGGCTGATTCCTCCGTCTGGCCGACGAGATTCGGCAGGATGCGCTCATTGCCCTTATGAAAATTGAACACGCCGGACAGCGCGCAGATCACGACCGTGACCAGGGCGAGCACCGCCGTGATCGCCGTGATCGTCAGCCGTTTGCGCTCGCTCATGCGCCGGACGCCGTGACGGCGGCGTGTGGTTGTCTGTCTGCTCATATTTTTTCCTCCGGAATCGACAGGATGGATAGAAATTTCAAGGAAACACGTATATAATAACATAGACGCAGCGTTTTGACAAATGTTCGTTTCTGGGAGGATCTTTGCATGGAAAAAATCGCACTCGTGACCGGAGCGTCCCGCGGTATCGGCAAGGCGACCGCGCTGGCGCTGGCCCGTGACGGCTGGACAGTACACGTGAACTATATCCGATCCCGTGAGGCGGCCGAGGCAGTCGCCGCGCAGACCGGCGGCATGGCCATCTGCGCCGATGTGAGCGACGGACAGGCCGTTTCCGCCATGTTTGAGAAAATCGGCCCTGTGGACCTGCTGGTGAACAACGCCGGCGTCGCAGTCTACGGCCTGCTGACGGATCTCGACCCGGCCGTCTGGCAGCGGCTGTTTGACGTGAATATCACGGGTATGTATAACTGCTGCCGGTGCGCAATCCCGCCGATGGTGCACGTGAAGGCAGGACACATTATCAACCTCGCCTCCATCCTCGGCACGAACGGCGCCTCGTGCGAAGTGGCCTATTCTGCCACGAAAGGTGCCGTCGTCGCGTTCACGAAGGCGCTGGCAAAGGAACTCGGCCCGTCCGGTATCCGCGTCAACTGCGTCGCCCCCGGCTGCATCGACACGGACATGATCGCAAACCTCAGCCCCGAGGACAAGGCGGAGCTGGCCGACAGCACTGCCCTGTGCCGCATGGGCACGGCGGAAGATGTAGCCGATGCGATCGCGCTGCTGGCAAGCGAGCGCGCCCGATTCGTGACCGGACAGGTGTTCGGCGTGGACGGCGGACTGCTGATCTGAACCAACAACCGCAAAAAACAGGTGCACACCGGATCGGTATGCACCTGTTTTCGTTTTTATTCTGCCGCCGGCGTGCTGGGTGCGGCATTGCCGGGTGCCGCGGACTTGTTGCGGCCGCGTCCGCCGCGGTGGCGGCGGCGATGGCCGTCGGCGCGCTTTTCCCCGTTCGGCGCGGCGCCCTCGCCCGGCTTGGGCGCCTGCGCCTTGGCGCGGCTGCGCTCGGCGTTCTCGCCAGCGGGCTTGTCCCCCGGCTTGCGCGCGCCGGATCTGCGGTTGGGCTGGGATTTCTGCCGCTGCTGGCCTTTGGCCTTTGAGCCCTCCTGCGCCGGCTGCTCCGCCTTCGGGGCGGTCTGACCGTCGGCCGGCTTCTTCCCGCCGTGGCCGCGCGAGCGGCGGCGCGGGCGCTTCTTCTTCTCACCGGATTCCGGCGTGCGCGCGGTCTCCGGCTTTTTGTCGCCGTAGACCTCGTCCGCAAAGAGCTGCGGCAGCGCCCACGGATCCTCTTTCGGCTCCTCGTCGCGCACCGGCTTCGGCCGGTCCTTGAGCAGGGACGGCAGCGGTTCGCCCGGCTTCGGGCGGCCGCCGGGGATCACGGCGATCTCATCGGCCTGATAGCTTTTGAAAACGTCCTCGCCCTGACCGTCGAGCTTGACCTTCAGGCTGCTGCGCAGGATGTTGACCGACGACACGGTGCCGTAGCCGGCGGGTGTCTCGACAAAGGCACCGACCTTCGGCACGGCCTTGACCAGCTCCTCATACGCCGCCTGCTCATAGCGCAGGCAGCACATCAGGCGGCCGCACGCGCCGGAGATCTTCGACGGGTTGAGCGACATGGACTGCACCTTCGCCATCTTCGTGGACACGGGCTGAAAGTCGTCCAGAAACTGATTGCAGCAGTACGGGCGGCCGCAGATGCCGATGCCGCCGAGCATCTTCGCCTCGTCGCGCACGCCAATCTGGCGCAGCTCAATGCGGTTGCGGAACACGGAGGCCAGGTCCTTGACCAGCTCGCGGAAATCCACACGCCCGTCGGACGTGAAGAAAAACATGGTTTTGTTGCCCTCGAAGCTGCACTCCACATCGACGAGCTTCATATCCAGACCGTGCTCGGCAATCTTCTGCTTGCAGATGGCAAACGCCTCTTTTTCGCGGCGGCGGTTGATCTCCTCAATGCGCAGATCGTCTTTCGTGGCGATGCGCGCCAGAGAACGCAGCGGCTGCACGACCGTCTCGTCCGACACCGCATGGTTGCCCTGCACGCACTCGGCCAGCTCCAGCCCGCGCGACGTCTCGACGACCACTTTCTCGCCCGTGCGCACGGCAATGCCGTGCGGATCGAAGAAATAGACCTTGCCGCGGTTTTTAAATTTTACACTGATTACTTCTGTCAATTTGATATCCTCACTTCTGAACTTTCGCCTGCACGCCCGAAACGGACAACAGGCCAAAGATATGCTTCGTGCCGACATTGGCGCGGCGGTAATTCTCGCAGGTCTCCATCAGGCGAAGCTGCTGCGCGCACAGCGACTGCGGCAGCACCGTCTCGTCCGGTTCCGCCAGCAGCTGCACCAGCCGGTGCTGCACGGCGGGGAGAAATGCCGCGAGCGTCTGCGCATCCATGCCCTCCTGCGCAAGGCACCAGCGCAGGAGCGTCAGCCGGTTTTGCGACGCGACTGCGCGCAGATAGTCCTCCGCCAGGGCGCGGATCTCGTCCGATTCCTGCAGCTGCTCCGCAGGGTCGCGCAGCAACGCACAGCGTGAGCGCACCGTCGGCAGCAGCAGCTCGGGACTTGCGGCCGCGAGGATGAACGCCGCGCTCTGCGGGGGCTCCTCCAGCAGCTTCAAAAACGCGTTCTGTGCATTGAGATTCATGGTATCCGCCTGCCGCAGAACGTAGACCTTCTTTTCCGCCTCGCTCGGCAGGATGTACGCCGTGGCCGCGACACTGCGGACCTGGTCGACCTTAATCGTCGGCACCTTAGCGTCCGGATCCGGCGCGACATAGATCACGTCCGGGTGCACGCCGTCATAGACCTTGCGGCAGTCCCGGCACGTCCGGCACGGACGCACACCGTCACTGCGGCAGAGCATGGCCGCCGCCAGATCGAGCGCGAGCCGGTCGCGCGCCTGCTCCGACTGGGACGCGACGATATACGAATGGAGCAGATGCTCCTGCGGTTGAAATTGCAGCATACGCGCGCTCCTTTCCGGCATACATTGTTTATTTTACCCGCTGCGGCCGGATTCGTCAATCACTATTGCATTTCCAGAAATAAAAAAAGCAGGCAGCACCGGCTGCCTGCTCTTTCACGCAAGATTTCAAGCGTTCTTCTCGAGGTAATCCACGACCTGACGGACGGTGGTCAGCTCCGCTGCCTTCTCGTCCTCGATCGTGATGCCGAACGCATCCTCGATCGACATGACCAGCTCCACAACGTCGAGCGAATCCGCGCCGAGATCATCCGCGATGTTGGTGTCCATGGTGATGGTGTTTTCGTCCACTTCAAACTGATGGGCGAGCAGTTGTCTCACTTGTTCGAACATAATACCGTTTCCTCCTAAGTCTCTCGTCAGCTCCACTCACGGCTGACTGGTTTGTTGCTGGTACGCTGCGGCTTCTCGTAGGAGACCACAACGCGGCGGTTCGGCTCGGTACCGGTCGAACTCGTCGTCACGCCTTCATAATCCTGCAGCGCCGTGTGGATGACATGGCGCTCGTAGGAATTCATCGGCTCAAGCGCCATGCTGCGCTTGTACTTGATGGCCTTGGCGGCCATCTTCTCCGCCAGACGCACGAGCAACTCCTCGCGCTTGGCGCGGTAGCTCTCGGCATCGACGCTGATGTGCATGTGCTTATCGCTGCCGCGGTTGACGGCGTAATTGGTCAGGTGCTGGATCGCGTCGAGCGTCTCGCCGCGGCGGCCGATGACCGCGCCCATGTTGCTGCCGGACAGGTTCACGTTCACGCCGCCGTTTTCACGCGCGGTGATCTCGATCTCCGCCTGGATGCCCATGTGCTCAAGCAGGCCGCTGACAAACGCGCGGATGCGCGCGTAGCTCTCCGGCTCATCCGCCGCCGCGGGAGCGGCGGGGGCAGCTGCGGGCTGCTCCTGCGTCGCGGCCGGGGCCGCAGCCGGAGCTTCCGCAGCGGTCTCGGACTCCTCATCCGGCGCCTCATACTGCACGCGGACGACCGCGGGGCTGGCACCGATGCCGAGGAAGCCGGACTTGGCGCGCTCGACGATCTCAACGGAAACATCATCCCGGTCAAGGCCAAGCTCCTCGAGCGCGGCGGCGATCGCCGCCTCTTCCGTCTTGCCGGACTTTTCCAGTGTTTTTAACATCATTCAGTTCTCTCCTGTTTTCCTTCGGGGACTTCGGCGGCCGGCGCCTGCTCCGCCTCGGGAGCGGCGGCCGTCTCCGTTTTATAATGGTCCCGCGCATAGGCACGGCCACGCGCATAACGGCGGTTACCGACCTGGGACTCCGGCGCAGCCGCCTGCTCGACGCCGAGACGCTCGCGGCGGGCGGCGCGCTCTTCACGCACGACCGCAGCCTTGCGCTCGTCATTCTTCTGCTTCTGGCTGGCCTGGATCTTCTTCTTGCTGGTATTGGGGTTGACGACGGTCTCACCGGCAGCCTTCAGACGCTCGGTCTCGAGACGCTTGCGCTCAAGTTCGGCATCACGCTCTTTTTCGCGCGCGATGCGCTCAGCATCGAGCTTGTTGAGCTGCTTGTTGAAAACCTTCGTCAGGCTGACATCACGCAGGATGCCAAGGACGCTGTTGACGATCCAGTAAATGCCCAGAGCGGCCGGCATCGTATAGCAGATCCACAGCGACACGAGCGGCATCATGATCATCATGGTCTTGTTGGTCGTAGCGGCCTGCTGCTGATTGGCAGCGGGCTGCGGCGTCATCGACGTGCTGATCTTCATGGACAGCCACGACAGCACGGCCGAGACGATCGGGATCAGGAACAGGCCCAGAGCCGGAAGCCAGACGGCTTTGTTGCTCCAGTCAAACGCCCAGATCTTGAACGAGGGCTGCTGGCCCATGTTCAGACCGATGAACGAATAGTCGATATCCAGCAGCTTGCCCGAAAAATCACCGAACGCGCCGGTCACGGCGTCCCAGTTCTGATGGATCAGGTCGGCGATCTGGATCTCCTGATAGGCAGACTTCGTCTGTGCGACATAGCCCGCGTTCGTCGTGACCCAGTCGGTCAGCTGCGTGACGGCGTCCGCGCTCAGGCTCATCATCTTCGTCAGCGGCTGACGGATAACGCTGTAGAGCGCGATCAGGATTGGGAACGGGATCAGGCTCCAGAGACAGCCGGACATCGGGTTGATCTTCTCTTCCCGGTAGAGCTTGGCCATCTCTTCATTGAGCTTTTGCTGGTTTCCCTCGTGTCGGCGCTGAAGCTCCGCGATCCGCGGCTGAAGGCGGCTGGTACGCATCATGCTCTTCTTGCTCTTGGCCATGAACGGAAGCAAAATCAGGTTCACGACGACGCCGAAGAGGATGACCGCCCAACCGTAGCTGCCGGTCAGCTCATAGAGTGCTTTGAGCAGCCAGGCAAAGGGTGCAGTAATCCAGGACATAAGACGACTCCAATTCTTAAATTCTTAGGATTTCCCGGTCATGGCACCGGGTCATAAAATTCGTGCTCACCCGTGTGGAACGGATGGCACCGGCATATGCGCTTGATGGCCAGCCACGAGCCCTTGAGCGCTCCGTATTTCTGCAGAGCCTCGAGCGCATATTCCGAGCAGGTTGGAATGAACCGGCAGCAGGGCGGTTTGAGCGGTGAGATATACCTGCGGTAAAACTTCACCAGCGCGATGAGCAGCCGCTTCATACGCCGTCATCCCCTTCCGTCAGCAGGCCGAGCTGGGCGCAGGCAGATAAAAACGCTGCCTCCAGCTGATGATAGTCCGCCGTACACGCGCGCACGCGCGACACGACGACCAGATCATACCCGCGCGCGATCTGCCGCTCATGCAGGCGATAGATCTCCCGCAGGCGGCGGCGGATGCGGTTGCGCACGACGGCATGGCCGACTTTGTTGGACACGGTGTAGCCGATGCGGCTGCGGCCGGCGCGGTTTTTCCGGCAGTAGACCACCAGATACGCATTGGCGCAGCTTTTGCCCTTCGAGTACAGACACCGGAATTCATAGTTTTGTTTGATCGTGCTGGTAAATTCCAAAGGTCTCCCCCGATCCTCTCTGCTGTGCAGACCCTCCGGATATGCCTTTAGGGCGGAAAGATCCCGCCCTGAAAAACATGATTAAGGAGTCTGCCTGCTCACGCGCAGCAACTCAGTAGCTGAGATGCTTTCTGCCCTTCGCTCTGCGGCGGGACAGCACCTTGCGGCCGTTGGCGGTCGCCATTCTCTTGCGGAAGCCGTGCTCTTTCTTGCGCTGAAGCTTCTTGGGCTGGTAGGTACGGAACATGGTGTTTTCTCCTTTCGATCATACTCAACAGCGGCTCGCGCCGCCGTAGTTGGCAAAAAGTATCCGGCGCCAGACGACTGACGCCGGATACATATTATACACTATGGAATTTCTCCCTGTCAACCTTCATTTTTCGCAGCCGCGGCACCGCGCAGATCCTCGCCGGTGATGTACTTTTTCAGCGGCTTCCACAGCAGCGCACCGATCACGAGCACAAGCACCATGTCAATGAGCATGAAGCTGCCGTTATACAGTGCCGAGTAAAACCACGGCGTCGTCATCGTCAGGCCGAAGAAGGTCTCGGGCATATATTCGGCCCAGACCGTCGCGCCGACGACATAGTGCATGAGAAAGCGTGCCACGCTGCCGACGACCGTGCCGATGATGAAGCCGCCCTTGAGCTTCGAGCACGCTCCGGCGAAACCGAGCACCGTGAACGCAAGCAGATAGTCACCGATGAGCGACTGCCACGTCCAGGCATACGTGCTGCTGAGCACCGCCTGCAGGATGCTGTAGGCAAAGCTCGCGAGCATTCCGGGACCGAAGCCCCAGCGGGCGCAGTACAGGAAGATCGGCAGCATCTCGATCGTGATGGAGCCGCCCTGCGGGAGCTCAAAGAGCTTGAGATAGCTCAGGACCTGGGCAAGGGCGATGAAGATCGCGCCCTCGCACAGCGCGCAGGCGCAGGTGGGATTTGCTTTGGGGCATGTTGTGTTCCTCCTCAAAGAAAAAACTGCATTGCCGAAACAATGCAGTCCATAGAAAACGATGATAAATATATAGATTTCGTTTCCTACGCCGGCATTATCCGGATCAGGTCAGTGGGTATCGAGCTTCGATTCACTCGTCTCAGCCGGGAATGACCCAGCCCCCCAAAAGGTACGTTATTCTTTATACACGATTGCCAGCGATTTGTCAAGTCATTGCGGTGCATACATATCCGCAGTGGCAGCAAGCATCCTCTGCATCTCCAGCCGGGCCGACGGCGGCGAGAGGATCTCCACCTCGGTGCCGAAACCGAACAGCCAGGCATAGAACTTCGGACTCGTGACCACGCTCAACGTGACCGTGAAATGGTCCGGCCCGTCAGCAACCACGATCACGTCTTTGCCGAAGCGGTCGAGCACCGCACCGACGAGATGGTTGGCAAAGCGCAGGCGCACCGTCTGCTCTTCCCCGCTGAACATGCTGAACACTTTTTGGGAATACGCCGACAGATCCAGCTGCGAAAGGTCCTCCGTGCCCTCGCGCGGCGCCTCCAGCGCGGAGATGTCCGTCATCTTGTCCACGCGGTAGTGCTTGCGCAGCTCGGCCTCGGCATCCCACGCCAGCAGGTAGTAATTCTCATTGTCCCACATCAGCGCCAGCGGGCTTACGACATAGTACGCGCCCGCCTTGCGGTAACGCCGCTGCTTGGAAATGGTGTATTCAAAGTAGTGAAAACGGATCTGCCGGTCCCGGGAAATCGCGTCGGAGATCTCGTCTACATTATAATAAACGCTCTCATTCATGCTCTTGACGCGGCCGTGAACATAGACCTGCCGCTGCAGGAGCTGCGCATCATAGATGCTGGCAAGATTCTCGATCTTTTTAATGAGCGCCAGCGTCTTTTTGTGCGTGATAAACTTGGACGACTGGACGCTGTCCACGAGCAGTTTGAGCTCCGGCGTTTCAAATGCGCGTGTGCCAACATAGTACCCGGTCGTCTTGGACTTGGTCTGTACGATGTCCAGGCCGAATGTGCGCAGCGCCTCCAGATCGCCGTAAATGCTCTTGCGCTCGGCCGACACGCCGCGCTGGGCCAGCTGCGAGATCATCTCCGGCACGGTCATCGGGTGACGCTCATCTGTCTGCTGCAGCATAATCTCCATCAGGTACAGCAGCTTCAGTTTCTGATTCGGTGATTTTGGCATAGTGATTCTCCGTTTCCCGTAAGGATCGTCATAATATTACCACAAATTAACGGCGCAGGCCAGTCAAAAGCCAGAAATATACTGATTTTCGGCAAAATTTGTTTGGGCGTCAGCCCAGCGGCTGCGACTCGGAGCTCAGCATTGCGTCGAGATTGTCCAGAATGAAGCGCTGCGCCTCCGGCCCGTACAGCGTAACGGTGTAGGTGCCGCGCTTTCCGCTGCGCTCCTCGGCCGACAGGCCAATGGTGCGCCCCAGCGCCGTCGGGCGGCGCGTTGGCGTCCCCCCTTCACGCGCGGACACCTCCAGAAACCCGGCATGCAGGAGCCAGTTTGTGATCGTCGTCGTGCGCAGCTTCCGGTAGACAAACGGGTCGGCCATCTCATTGAGGATGCGGCAGATCTCGCTGATAAGCATCGGCCGCTCCGAAAACGGGAACTGCGCGCGCTGCTCGGCCGGCAGGGCAAACGGCAGGCCGAGCCCCTGTCCGCCGCGCTCGTGCAGCTCCTGCAGCAGACCGGACACAAAGAAAAAACAGCGCGACAGTTCCACCCGGTTGAGCACGCTGTCGTCCGGCAGCTCCGCGCCCGTCGCCGGGTCCAGCCCAAGGGCAAGTGCATCGAGGCAGTGCTTGGCGTTCAGAATACGTTCCTTTTGCGTCATATCATCGCCCGCTTCCGTGTTTTTCTTCATCATAGCAGAATGAGAGTCCCATAAGCAGGACTCTCATCAAAAATATCCAATTTTCTCGTACATGTTTTTCGTTTCCGGCGCGGCGGCGCAGCCAACATTATGATGCCGACGGCGGAACGTGCCGTCAATGCGCAGGCCACTTCCCCACTGCGAAGTGAAAGCCCTCCGCCGGTGCGACCTGCGGAGGGCTTGCTTTCAAGTCTTATTTCCGGGTGCCGCCGCGCGCCGCGTGCGCAGGCGGGCCGAGCCCGCATCGATGAGCCAGACGAGCAGGACAAAGCCGAGGAAAATGGCGCTGACATCATTCCACGCGTACTGGTTCATGGCGAAAATGAGCGGCGCGCCGATGCCGCCGGCGCCGACAAGGCCGAGCACGGACGCCTCGCGGATGTTGACATCGAACCGGTAGAGCACAGCCGAGGAAAACGCCGGGCCGAGCTGCGGCAGCACCGCATAGCGGATGCGCGGCAGCAGGGAGACACCCATTGCGCGCAGCGCGTCGTAGGCGCGAAAATCCAGCGACTCGATCGCCTCGGTGAAGCGCTTGCTGAGCAGACCGATGCTGCACACCGCGAGCGTCAGCACACCGGTGAACGCGCCGGGTCCGGAGACGCGGATGAAGATGAGCCCATAGATCAAAAACGGCACGGAGCGGATCGCCACGATGAGCACCCGGAACAGCAGCGCGACCGGGCGCGGCAGCAGCTTCGGCGTGCTCAAAAACGCCAGCGGCAAAGCGAGCAGCGCGCCAAGGCCGGTGCCGGCCAGCGCGATGCCGACCGTCTCGAGCAGCAGCCAGCCGAGCCCGTCCTTGCCGTTGCCGAAGAAAAAGCCCCAGTCCGGATGCAGCAGCCCATCGCCCATCGCCGCGAGCACACTTTTACTCGTATGCGCCAGATCCGGCGCTTCGATGTCCGCCGTGCAGACGACCACGCACACCAGCACCGCCGCCCAGAGCACACGCTTTGCCCTGCGCGGGATGCTGCGCTCGCCGCGGATGATGTGCCCGAGCGCATGGCTGAGCCACTCGATGCAGCAGACGGTCACGAACAGGCACACGAGGATCGCGCCGACGCGGCCGTACTCCCGCCACGAGATCTTCTCGTTGAGCAGCAGGCCGATGCCGCCGGCGCCGACATAGCCGAGGATAGCGCTGTGGCGCACATTCGTCTCGAGCAGGTAGAGCGCGTTTGTCAGGTAGCCGGAGGCGATCTCCGGCACGACGGCGCGCGCATAGGCCCGCGCCGGGGACGCGCCCATGGCGCACAGCGCGCGGTAGGGCGCGAGCGTCAGCACCTCGATGTCCTCATAGGTCAGGCGCGTCATGACGGCCAGTGTGAAGAGCGTGATGGCGACCGTGCCGGAGAACGTGCCGAGGCCGAACAGGAACGTCGCCAGCAGCGCAAGGATCAACGCCGGGAACGAGCGCAGCACCTGCACCAGAAACCGCAGAATCCGGCGCACCGGCGCCGGGCACGACAGGTTGGCTGCGCACAGCGGCGCGAGGATGAGCGCCAGCAGCACGCCCAGCGCTGTGCCGGTGACGGACATGCGCAGCGTGGCCAGCAGCGGCGCGACGATCGCGGACAGGTAGCTCCAGTCCGGCGGAAATAGCTGCGCGGCAATGTCACGCAGATGCGCCCGCCGCGCCCAGAACACCGCGGGGTCGCACCCCGTGAGCCGGAACGCCAGCACAAACAGCGCGAGCACGCCCAGTGCCCGCGCCCAGCGTTTGCCGCGGGAGCGCGTCATGGCGCAGCCCCGCTTTCCGCGCCGCCGTAGATCCGCGCGAGGTCTGCGTCCGTCACGGCGGCGGGCGCGCCGTCGAGCACGATCCGCCCGGCATGCAGGCCAAGGAGCCGGGTGGAAACCGCCCGGCTCTGGTCGAGATTATGACTGTTCATGAGAATGGCGACACCCTCCGTGCGCTGAATGTCCTGCAGCAGCGCGAGGATCTGCCGACCGGTGACCGGGTCGAGCGAGGCGACCGGCTCGTCCGCCAGCAGCAGCGAGGGCTTTCGCATGAGCGCACGCGCGATGGCGACGCGCTGCTTCTGCCCGCCGGACAGGCTGCAGACCGGCTCGTCGCATTTGTCCGCCAGGCCGACGCGCGCGAGCAGCCGCTCGGCCTCCGTAATCTGCGCGCGGGAAAACAGGCCCAGCAGGGCCGCCGGCAACGTCATGTCCGGCAGACAGGCATTGAGCACGTTCTGCCGGCAGGAGACCGGCTCCACCAGCGCGAAGTCCTGATAGATGGTGCCGATGCGCTTTTGCACGGCGCGCTTGGCGCGGCCGCGCGCGCGGGAAAATGGCTGCCCGTCGATGCACACTTCCCCGCCGTCGCACGGCAGTGTGCCGTTGAGAATGCGAAACAGTGTCGTCTTCCCGGCGCCGGACGGGCCGATGACGGACACGAATTCCCCCGGCTCCACGCCGAAGGAGACGTCCGCCAGCACTTGCGGCCGGCTTCCGAAGCGCTTGCTGATGTGTGCAGCTTCCAGCAGCATGGGCTTACTTTCCGGCGGACTTGAGCATGGCCTGCGCGTCACGCTCGCCGTCATAGTCCGAATCCTTGCCCCACGTATAGCCGACCTGACTGAAAACGCTGATGATTTCCTTGCCCTCGTCGGTCTGGGCGATCTCGATGAACGCCTCGCCGAGCGCCTTGCGGAAATCCTCGTCCGCCATAAGGTCGGAGGTCTTGCTGTAGGCGATCATGTCGTTGTAGATACCCTCGGTCACGCCGATGATGCCGGTCTGCTCGACCATGGGTGCCGTGCCGCCGAGCTTCTCCTGCCAGATGGGCGCGTTTTTGATGCGGATGTGGCCATAAGAGACCATCACGTCCGCCTGACCGGTGGCCAGACGTGCGAGCGACGTGCTGTGCGAATCGGACTGCACCACGTGGTCCAGATCGGCAATGGTCTTGCCGTAGTGCTCCTGCAGCCAGAGACTCGGATAGATGTAGCCGGATGCAGACGTCGGGGCGAGCACGGACCAGGTCGCGCTGTTGAGATCGTCCCACGTCAGTTTCTCACCGGCGTTGACCTTCTTGAGCAGCTCCTGCCCCTTCGCGCTCGGGCCGGCCAGAATGATCGAGCGGTAGTAAGTCGTCATGTCCTGCGTGTTTTCCTCGATGGTGCCGTCGTTCCAGTCGGCGGGGTTATCGGAGTCCTTGTTGATGCCATAGCGCAGTGCCGTCAGCAGCACGTCGCAGTCATCGGAAAACAGGACATAGTTGCCGCCGGAGATGAAGCCGATGTCCGCGCTGCCGGCGCTGAGCGCCTCGCCCACGGCGGTGTAGCTCGTGCCGACGGTCATGTCGATGTTCTGCACGTCATAGCCCTTTTCCAGCAGCTTCGCCTTGAGCAGCGCCTCGAGCGGTTCGGTCGCCGTCGTGATCTGATCTGCGTCCGCATACGGGGAAAACGCGATCTTCAGGCTCTCGATCGTCTTGGTGCCGCCGCTGTCTTTTCCGGCGTCCTTCTGGCCGCAGCCGGCCATCAGACCGAGCGCCAGGACCAGAGACAGCATCATTGCCACTACTTTTTTCATGTACATACCCTCCAGATTTTTCTTTCCGTCGGCCGCTGGCATAAAAAATTGGCATATGCAGCGCTGCATATACCATACCTGACGACCGGCAGACGCTGAGAATCCGCCCCTTGCGGACGGATTTGGCCGGTCGATCCTCCCTGGGATCCTCTCAACCCGGAACACGGGCTCCCTCGCAATCTGGTTTCGTCATCATTTTCTGCTGAGCGCGGCGCCAGGGCGCTCCCCCTTTCGCCGCATTCCGGAAACCAATCGACAGCTTACCACATGGTGCCGGAGAATGCAAGCGGTTTGTAAAATGGAAGTGAAATTTCTGCCGCCGCGGCATTTTCACCGGCGAATATGCAGCGAAACGAAGGAAAACGCGGGCGGTGCTAATGCACCGCCCGCAAGGGAAACAAAAATCTATTTACTTCTCGTCCCTGCAATGTGAATTATATCTCTTTCCATTTTCATTGTAATATGTTCACCCCGTTACAGCCTTTTTGACAAGTCGGAGTCTTTCAAATTATGGTGCTTCCGATTGCGCACACTCGCATATGGTATCGCCAAACATGGCCGCAAATCTCCATCTGTAATAGGCATGGTGGTCGCGAACGTCTTCAAACGCGGCATATTTGCAAGAAATGAAATATCCGGCAAATGCGTGCTGCCGTCCAAATGCAAATGCTCCAGATTGGTAAGTGCATGCAGCACCGAAAAATCCTGTATCTTCCCGCACGCCTCAACCGACAACGCACGCAGGGAATCCGCCACTTTATAAAGTGCTGAAATATCCGCTAAAGAACGATTATAGGTCAGCTCTAAATCTTTGATATTCGGAGATTTCTCAATTCCATCTAACGAGTGCAGGTTACACGAAATCAGCGAAAGATGTTCCAGCAAGTTCCCAGAGGGGTAATCGGCAAGGGTTCTGCTCGCACCTCGATAATCCGACACCTGAAGTGTTCGCAGCTTCCGCAACCCAGAAATATTGGAATGCCCCTTGCCGTCGATCACGACCTCTGACAAATTCGGCAGCCGCGCATAATCTACTGTGCCAAGCGGTTCCTGTCGGTCTTCGCGCGCCAATTGGCATTCGAGATAGCGCAAATTCGGCATATCATACAGCGGTGTAAAATCAAAAGGCACTGCGGCTTTATCCGCCGGGATAACGACCAAATCTGTCAAAGAATGGCAATCGTACAGAAACGACAGCTCATCGGCAATCACAATCGCCTTTGTAAGCTCGTACTGCTTGATTACAGATATACAGTCATACAGCGATCGCCTTGCCGCCGGATATTGCGGCGAGGAAGAGCTTGCATCTTGCGGCGACTTTACAACAATTGCATCAAAAACGTTGGCTGTTTTCATAGGCGCAAACAGATAGTCACCGCGAAACAAAAAGCCTGCGTCCAACGCCCGATTCTCCGTGATCACTTCCGCTATCATTTTCTGTATTTGGAGCATCTGCATGAGCACCTCCCGACCGCACTGTCTGCAACTCTCGCCTGTCTATAACTGAAACTGCGACGGCCGATTCCAATAGTAACATACTGCCGCAAAAATGTACACACAATCTGGCGTGTGGCACCCGCCTCATATTCCCCGCAGAAATTCATATACTGAATTACGCAAATATGGGGAGTGGTGTAAGTGCACACGGACATGGAAGCGCGCGCATGCGATCTTGCGGAATATCTTCTCGCCAACAATACCACCGTCCGCGCCGCCGCCAAACAATTCGGCGTTTCAAAATCGACCGTCCACAAGGATCTGACGGAGCGGCTGGAGAAGATCAACCCCGCGCTCTATCAGCAGGTCCGGCAGCTGCTGGACCGCAACAAGGCGGAGCGGCACATCCGCGGCGGCATGGCGACGCGGCGAAAATACAAAGGTACATAAGCCGGCGCGCGGCCTCCCGGACGGGCGGCCGCGCTGCGCATATTTTTCGCAAAAACGGAAACGCTACCGTCGAAGGTGATTGCTTGAAATCCAAACGAATCGGACCTCAGACCGTGCAGTTTACCGCCCCGCCCGTGATCCTCGCCTCCGCCAGCGTCGTGGGCAAAAAGGAGGGCGATGGCCCGCTGCGCGGCCGCTTTGACAGCGTCAGTCAGGACACATATTTCGGCACGAAGAGCTGGGAGCAGGCCGAGAGCGCCATGCTGCGGCAGTGCTTCGACCTCGTATGCCAAAAAGCCGGGCTGCAGCCGGAACAGCTCGACTATGTGCTCTCCGGCGACCTGCTCAACCAGTGCGTAGGCTCGGCCTACGCCATGCGCGACATCGGCGTGCCCTATCTGGGGCTGTACGGCGCGTGCTCGACGATGGCGGAATCGCTCAGTCTGGCCGCCATGCTCATTGACGGCGGCTATGCCGAACACGCCGCCGCGCTCACGAGCTCGCACTTCTGTTCCGCCGAGCGGCAGTACCGGTTCCCGCTGGAATATGGCGGCGTGCGCACGCCGACTGCGCAGTGGACCGTCACCGGCTCCGGCGCGCTCATTCTCGGCGCGACCGGCAACGGGCCGCGCGTGACGATGGTGACGACCGGCAAGATCGCCGACGCAGGCATCACGGACGCAAACAACATGGGCGCGGCCATGGCGCCCGCCGCCTATGAGACGCTTAAGGCGCACTTTGCCGATACTGGCCGCACGCCGGACTACTACGACCTGATCGTGACCGGCGACCTCGGCAAAATCGGACACGCCGTCGTGACACGGCTGTTTCAGGACGACGGCATTGACCTCGAGGGGCTCTACACCGACTGCGGACTGCTGATCTATGATCTGGAGGGACAGGACGTGCACGCAGGCGGCTCCGGCTGCGGATGCAGCGCATCCGTGCTCGCGGGGCATCTGCTGAAGCTGCTGGAGGGCGGCCAGATCCGGCGGCTGCTGTTTGCGGCGACCGGCGCGCTCATGTCGCCCACCGCGTCCATGCAGGGCGAGAGCATCCCCGGAATCTGCCACGCCGTGGCGATCGAAACGCAGGTGAACACATGATCCTTGGCTATGTAAAAGCATTTTTGATCGGCGCCGTGCTGTGTATGATCGGTCAGGTGCTGATCGACAAGACGAAGCTGACCCCGGCGCGCATCCTGACGCTGTACGTGGTGGCGGGCGTGGTGCTCGGCGCGGTTGGCATCTATGAGCCGTTCGCCAAATGGGCGGGCGCGGGTGCGACCGTGCCGCTGACCGGTTTCGGCAATCTGCTGGCGAAAGGCGTACACGATGCCGTGGCCGAAAAGGGCGTGCTCGGCGCGTTTACAGGCGGCTTCACGGCCGGCGCTGCCGGAATCTGCGCAGCTATTTTCTTTGGTCTGCTCGTGGCGATGTGTTTTAAGTCCAAAGACAAGCAATAAAAAAAGAACCGATCCGAAGATCGGTTCTTTTTTCTTCTATAGCGGTTTAGCCTCTTGCAGCGGCTTCGCCGGCCTCGAGCGCCTTCATGTTGCCCTCGAGGAACTTGGCCTTCCTCTCGCCAAGCTCGATGCGGATCGCTTCGCCAAGGATCTCGTTGGAGACGACCGGAGCCTTCTCCATCAGAGCGCCGAGGATCGCAACGTTCGCGCCCTTCGGGTTGCCGACAGACTCGGCAATGGCGTTGGCGTCGCAGTAGACGACCTGGATGTCATCACGCTCGGCCTTGCGGTCAATGATGGAGCTGTTGATGACGAGGACGCCGCCCGGCTTGACGTGGCTCTCGAACTTATCCAGGGACGGACGGTTCATCGCCACAACGCAGTCAGCCATGTCGACCAGCGGGGATGCGACCGGATCGTCGGAGACGATGACGGAGCAGTTCGCCGTGCCGCCGCGCATCTCGGGGCCGTAAGAGGGCAGCCAGGAGACATGCTTGCCGTCGAGCATGCAGGCCATAGCCAGGAACTTACCGATCAGGAGCATGCCCTGACCGCCAAAGCCAGCAAAAATGTATTCTTTCTTCATGTTATTCAGCCCCCTTGTCCTTCTTAACGCCGAGCGGGTAGTACGGAATCATGTTCTCTTCCAGCCACTCCATCGCCTTGACCGGGCTCAGGCCCCAGTTCGTCGGGCAGGCGGACAGGACTTCGACCAGCGTGAAGCCCTTGCCTTCCATCTGATAATGGAACGCCTTGGAAATGGCCTTCTTCGCCTTAACGATGTTCGGGGTGTTGTTGACGGCGACGCGCTCGATGTAGTAGGAGCACGGAACCTCAGCGAGCATCTCGGAGACCTTCAGAGGTGCGCCGCACCAGTCCTCATCACGGCCGTAGGGGCTCGTGGTGGTCTTCTGGCCAACCAGCGTGGTCGGGGCCATCTGGCCGCCGGTCATGCCGTAGATCGCGTTGTTGACAAAGATCGTGGAGATCTTCTCGCCGCGGTGCGCAGCGTGAACGATCTCAGCGGTGCCGATGGAGGCCAGGTCGCCGTCGCCCTGATAGGTGAAGACGAGGGTGTCCTTGCCGACGACGCGCTTGGCGCCGGTAGCGACTGCGGGTGCACGGCCGTGGGCGGCTTCGTACATATCGCAGTTGAAGTAATCATAAGCAAAAACGGAGCAGCCGACCGGCGCGACGCCGATGACCTTGCCGTCCAGATTCATCTCATCAATGACCTCAGCGACCAGGCGGTGGATAATGCCGTGGTTGCAGCCCGGGCAGTAGTGGAACTGCTTGTCCGTGAGGAGCTTGGTCTTTTCAAAAACAACAGACATTTACTTGCCCTCCTTCATGCTGATAATCTTCGCGACGATTTCTTCGGTGGTCGGCATCTGGCTGCCGAGGTGGCCGAAGAAGTCGACCGGCTTTGCGCCGTTGATCGCGAGCTTGACATCCTCAAGCATCTGGCCCTCGTTGAGCTCGACGTCGAGAACAGCCTTCACACCCGGAAGCTCGGCAGCCTTCTTGACTGCGTCGTACGGGAACGGCCAGACGGTGATCGGGCGAACCAGACCAACGTTGATGCCCTGCTCCTTGAGCTCGGCAATGGCGGACTTGGCGATACGCGCAACCGTGCCGAAAGCGGTGATGACATACTCAGCACCCTCGAGGTTGTACTCTTCCCACTGCTGCTCGTTGGCAATGATCTCACGATAGCAGGCCTGCAGATCGTCGTTGTGGACGGACAGGGTCTCGGTATCGATGTAGATGGAGTTGATGACGCCGCGCTTGGCCGGATCGTCGCCCGGTTTCCAGCCGGTGCAGGCCCAGGGCTTCTTCTCGGGATCGATCTTGTAGTCGACCATCTCGGGCATCTCCACGGGCTCCATCATCTGCGCGATGATGCCGTCGGCGAGGAAGAGGACCGGTATGCGGTACTTCTCAGCCTTGTCGAAGGCGTACATCATGATGTCGATCGCTTCCTGCACGGATGCCGGAGCGTAGGTCAGCAGGTGATAGTCACCGTTGCCGCCGCCCTTGACAGCCTGGAAGTAGTCGCCCTGAGAAGCCTGAATGTTGCCGAGGCCGGGGCCGCCGCGCATGACGTTCAGGATGACAGCCGGCAGCTGCGCGCCTGCGCAGTAGGAAATGCCTTCCTGCTTCAGGCTGACACCGGGGCTGGAGGAAGAGGTCAGCGCACGTGCACCGGCACCGGCTGCACCATAGATCATGTTGATAGCCGCAACTTCGCTCTCGGCCTGCAGGAAGCAGCCGCCGACTTCGGGCATACGTGCGGACATATATTCAGGAATCTCCGTCTGCGGAGTGATCGGATAGCCGAAGAAGTAACGCGCGCCTGCACGAATCGCAGCCTCAGCGATAGCTTCGCTACCCTTCATAAGCGTCAATGCCATTTTCGATGTACCTCCTTAATCTCTCACAATGCTGATTACCACGTCCGGGCAAGTACGCGCGCAGGAAGCGCAGCCGATGCAGGCCTCCGGATTCGCGACGGTGGACGGATGATAACCCTTTGCGTTGAGTTTGTCTTTCGCCAGCGCCAGAACGCCCTTCGGGCAAGCTCTGACACAGAGACCGCAACCCTTGCAAAGATTCTCGTTGATGGTCACCTTTACCATTTTTGCTACCTCTTTTCTGTTCTGTTTTGCGAAATTGCCTATGTAAACCGCATGCGCGGGTTACGCCTGTTTCTTCTCCGACAAGCTGTGGATATAGCTGTCCCAGTCGCGCTTCATGATGATGTCTATGGCGACGGGTTTGCCGATATACTTCGGGTCGTGCCCCTCGGCAAGGAAAATATCGAGCATGTCCTTCTTGCCGGTCGTATACATGACCGGCACGCCCGTCCGGTCGCTGACCTCGCGCAGCATCTCATAACCGTCGCGCAGCTCTGCCGGCGTGGTCATGGTGGCGAGGTTGGTGTTGTTGATCATACCCGTGATCTTCAGGTGCGAATGGATCTGCATCTGCTCCTGCAGCGCAATGATCTTCTCCACCGTGCCGGCGAGCGGACGGCGGATATTGACCACGTTCAGGACCTCCAGCTGCTCCGGCCCCATGGCCATGAAGTCCTGAAAGTCCTCATAATAACGGCCGAGCGCCGTGGAACCGACGGCATCGCCGCCGACGTCGAACACGACGGTGTCCCAGTTCATGGCAAATGCAGAAGCGACCTCTGCCGGCAGGGACAGCGTCTCCACGCCAGAGCAGGCATAGTTCGGAGAGATGAGACGGATCTCTTTCTGCTCCACGAGCTTGCCGCGCTCTGTCAGGCGGAAGTAGGTATTGACCAGGTCGAGGTCAATGAGTTCTGTCTTTCCGGTTTCAGCCGCTTTAAAAGCAAAATTCAGCGCAAGCTCACTCTTGCCGCTGCCGTAGTTGCCGATCATGACATATATCTTTTTCAAAACAATGCTCCTCCCCTCAAGGGGTATTCAAAATGTGCAGATGGGTATTAAAAATCGAAATACATCCATTCAAATATTCAAATCTCAACGGTTATCATAGTAGCACAATCGGGTGAATTCGTCAACAAATGTTGTTCTGTTTTGTGGAACGTCACCAAATTCGCGCATCATTTCTGGACAAGATACCAGTTATCTGCAAATTAACAATACCGTCTAAGAATTAACAGTGGTTATTCCCTGTTTCAGGTAGAGATACCACGCGCTCACGCCCACCAGAAGCACGCCGCCGACAAGATTTCCGAGCGTGACCGGCAGCAGATTGCAGGCCAGCGCCCTGCCCCACGTCAGCCCTTCAGCCGCCGCGCCGGTCTGCGCTGCCGTCAGCAGTCCCGCCGTGAGATAATACATATTGGCCACGCTGTGTTCAAAGCCCGCAACGACGAACGTCATGATTGGGAAAAAGACGGCCAGGATCTTTCCGGGGACAGACTTTGCGGCGCTTGCCATCCACACGGCGATGCAGACGAGAAAATTGCAGAGGATGCCGCGCACAAACGCATCGCCGAACGGGAGCGACGCCTTTGTCTGTGCAATGGCGATCACAGACGCTGCCAGCCGGCCGTCAAACGCGGAAAACACGTGTCCAAGCATGCAGAGCGCCGCGACGAGCGCTGCACCCACGAAGTTGCCCAGATAGACCACACACCAGTTGCGCAGCATCTGCCGCGCAGAGATCACGCGCGACAAAACGCCCATGATCATAAGGTTGTTGCCGGTAAACAGTTCGCTGCCGGCCACGATGACCATGGCAAGACCGGCCGGAAAGACGCAGCCGGAGACGAGCTTCGCCAGCGACGGATCGCCCACCGTGGCCGCTGCAGCCGTGGACGCGGCGCCCGCCAATGCGACGAAGGCTCCCGCCATGCAGGCGAGCAGAAACATCCGGCCCAGCGGCAGCGCTGCCTTGGACCGGCAGACGGAGAGATAGTTCTCCGCAACTTCTTTGGGTGTGTACACAGGCAACCCCCTCCCGATTCAGCACAAGATGTATAACGCTTATTATCATATCACCGCACATCTTGTACCGTCAAGCCCGAGGCATGAAAAAAGGCAGCCGGAGAAGAAACCTACGGCTGCCTAGGAGGCCAGCCATTCACGCAGGCGCTCCACGGCGCGCCGCTCCAGGCGCGACACCTGCACCTGCGAGATGTGCAGGATACCGGCGGCACGCTGCTGCGTCAGGCCGTGATAAAACCGCAGGGCGATGACCTGCCGCTCCCGCTCCGGGAGCTGGCGCAGTGCCTCGCGCAGGGCGGCGTACTCGACCATGCGCTCTTCCTGATCGTAGTCGCCGAGCGTGTGCTCGAGCGTGAAGCCGGTCTCTCCGTTCTCCTTCTGGAGGGACTCCGTGGGGCCGGTGGCCGTCTCGGCGGCGGCGATCTCTTCGGGCTCGAGCCCGGTCTCGGCCGAGAGCTCGGAGAGCGTCGGCTCGCGGCCGAGCGTCTGCTCCAGGCGCGTGCGCGCCGTGCGGATGCCCTGCGCGCGCTCCTTGATGCTGCGACTGACCTTGACCGCGCCATCATCGCGCAGAAAGCGCCGGATCTCCCCCGAGATCTTCGGCACGGCGTATGTAGAAAAACAGGTGCCGTACTGCTCGTCAAAGCCCTGCATGGCCTTCAGAAAGCCGACGCAGCCGAGCTGATACAGGTCGTCCGGCTCGACGCCGCGGCCGAAAAACCGCCGCGCCACGCTCCAGATCAGGCCGGTGTTTTCCGTGACCATCTGCTCTGCCGCCGCGGCGTCCCCCGCCTGGGCGCGCCGGAGCAGGTCGCGCGTCTCCTCCGCGATCATGCGCGGCGGCGGATGCGGCGGCACATCGTCACGGTCGTGCCGCGGCCGGGCACAGACTTGACCCGCAGCGTGTCCATGAAGCTCTCCATGATCGTAAAGCCCATGCCGCTGCGCTCTTCCCCGCCGGTGGTGTACAGCGGCGTGCGCGCCTGCGCCACGTCGGCGATGCCGATGCCGTGATCCTTGACGACGATCTCCAGCCGCTCATCCGGCAGGATGCGCACCCGCACCTGCACCGTGCCGAGCTTGTCCGGATAGGCATGCACGACCGCGTTCGTCACGGCCTCGGACACGGCGGTCTTGATGTCCCCGAGCTCGGCAAGCGTCGGGTCGAGCTGCGCGGCGAAGGCCGCCACCGCCGCGCGCGCAAAGCCCTCGTTCACGCTGCGCGCCGGAAACTCCAGCTTCATGTAGTTTTTCTGCGTCAACACTGTTCACACTCCTTTTCCCGGTCCTCAAGTACCGGGACGATGTTGGTCAGGCCGGCCACGTCCAGCACCCGGCGCACCTGCCGCGGCACGCCGCACAGCACCAGCGCACCGCCTGTCTGCCGCAGGAGGCGGTCGGTCTTGAGAATGACCGCGATCCCGGAGCTGTCCATAAAGCTCAGGCCGGACAGGTCGAGCACGCAGCGGCGCGGCAGGTACTCCTCCACGGCGTCTTCGATGCCGGGCATGACCTCCTGCGCCGCCGCGTGATCCAGCTCGCCAATCAGGCGCAGCGTCAGGCAGCGGCCGTCATCATGCGTTATGATCCGCATCTGCTTGTACCTCCTAAATCCAAAGAAAAAGCACCGTGTACGACGATTCGTACACGGTGCTATTGTAGCCCAGAGGTGTGGGCCGAATTTGTCGGACGGCGGCGCTCAGCCGAGATTTTTCAGGCTGGCCTCGAGATTTTCCACGAGCGCCTTTGCCTTCTCGGCACGCTCGCGCTCCGTCTGCACGACGGCCTCCGGCGCGCGGGAAATAAAGTTCTCGTTCGAGAGCTTGCGCATCTGGCCCTCGTAGTTCTTGCGGGCCTTTTCGAGCTCTTTTTCCAGACGGGCGCGCTCTTTGTCGAGATCGATCAGCTCGGCCATCGGCATGAAGAGCTTGGCCTCTTCCGTGACGGCGGAGACCATCTTCTCCGCGTCGGCCGGCAGCTCGCTGCTGATGGTGATCTGCTCGGCGTAGGCGAGCTTCGTGATATAGATCTCGCCGGAGCGGAAAGCATCCTGCCGGTCGGTCGTGATGAACAGGTGCGCCTTTCTGCTCGGCGGCACGTTCATCTCGGCGCGGCGGCTGCGCACAGCGCGGATGGCGTTCATGACCATCTCAAAGTCGCGCTCCTCGGCCGGGAAAGCAAGGGACTCGGTATACTCCGGATAGCGGGCGATCATAAGCGCCTCGCCGTCGTGCGGCAGGGCCTGCCAGATCTCCTCGGTGATGAACGGCATGAACGGGTGCAGGAGCTTGAGGATGTCCGTCAGGACATACAGCAGCACCTGCTGCGCGCTGCGGGCGCGGGCCTCGTCGCCGCTGTTGAGGCGGGGCTTCGTGAGCTCGATATACCAGTCGCAGTACGTGTCCCAGATGAAGTCGTAGATCTTCGCCGCGGCGATGCCGATCTCGTACTTGTCGAGGTTCTCGCACACTTCCTTCGAGAGCGTGTTGAGCTTCGAGAGTACCCACTTGTCCTCGAGCTCCAGCGTCTCGGGCAGCTCGTTTTTGTCGATGGTGAGGTTCATCATCACGAAGCGCGATGCGTTCCAGAGCTTGTTGGCAAAGTTGCGCATGGCGCCGCACTTCTCGACGTAGAAGCGCATGTCATTGCCGGGGCTGTTGCCCGTGATGAGGTTGAAGCGCAGGGCGTCGGCGCCGTAGGTGTCGGCCATCTCGAGCGGGTCGATGCCGTTGCCGAGGGACTTGGACATCTTGCGGCCCTTATCGTCGCGGACCAGACCGTGGATGAACACCGTCGGGAACGGGATGTCCTTCATCTGCTCGAGGCCGGAGAAGATCATGCGCGCGACCCAGAAGAAGATGATGTCGTAGCCCGTGACCATGACGCTCGTGGGATACCAGAACTTCAGGTCCTCCGAGTCTTTATCCGGCCAGCCAAGCGTGGAAAACGGCCAGAGCGCGGAGCTGAACCAGGTGTCGAGCACGTCGGGGTCACGGTGGATGTTCTTGCTGTGGCAGGCCTCGCACTCGCAGGCGTCGGTGCGCGAGACGGTGACATGACCGCAGTCGTCGCAGTACCACGCCGGGATCTGGTGGCCCCACCAGAGCTGGCGGGAAATGCACCAGTCGTGCACATTCTCCATCCAGTTATAGTAAGTCTTGCTGAAGCGCTCGGGCACGAACTTGATGCGTCCGTCGCGCACGGCCTCGATGGCGGGCTCGGCCAGCGGCTTCATCTTGACGAACCACTGCGGGCTCGTCATCGGCTCGACCGTCGTGCCGCAGCGGTAGCACGTGCCGACGTTGTGATTATAGGGTTCGGTCTTGATGAGGTAGCCCTGCTCCTCAAGATCGGCCAGAATGGCCTTGCGCGCCTCGTAGCGGTCGAGGCCGTTGTACTTGCCGCCGTTGATGACGCGGGCATCCTCGTCGAAAATGAGGATCTGCTCGAGGTTGTGGCGCAGGCCGACCTCGTAGTCGTTCGGGTCGTGGCAGGGCGTCATCTTGACGCAGCCGGTGCCGAAATCGAGCTCGACGTAATCGTCGGCCACGATGGGCAGCTCGCGGCCCACGAGCGGCAGGATCGCCGTCTTGCCGACGAGGTGCTGGTAGCGCTCGTCCGCCGGGTTGACCGCGATGCCGGTGTCGCCGAGCATGGTCTCCGGACGGGTGGTGGCGATGGTGAGATACTCATCGCTGTCCTTGAGCGGGTAGCGGATATACCAGAACGCGCCGGGCATGTCCTTATATTCGACCTCGGCGTCGGACAGGGCCGTGCGGCAGTGCGGGCACCAGTTGATGATGCGGTTGCCCTTGTAGATCAGGCCCTTTTCATAAAGCTCGCAGAACGTCTCGCGCACGGCCTTCGAGCAGCCCTCGTCCATGGTGAAGCGGCTGCGGTCCCAGTCGCAGGACACGCCGAGCGACTTCTGCTGCTCAACGATGCGGTTGCCGTACTGCTTTTTCCACGCCCAGACGCGCTTAAGGAATTCCTCGCGGCCGAGATCGTAGCGGGTCAGGCCCTCTTCCTTGCGCAGCATCTCCTCGACCTTGATCTGCGTGGCGATGCCGGCATGGTCCGTGCCGGGCACCCACAGGGCGGCATAGCCCTGCA
>ERZ1673697.115-NODE-115-length-126651-cov-29.960252_pt1 | contig 126651 bp, 118 predicted proteins | sample MGYA00580227_ERZ1673697 | MGnify/ENA primary metagenome ERZ1673697 (study PRJEB41218, sample SAMN15661759) | gut metagenome | host: Homo sapiens | place: Canada: London | collected 2015-08-20/2019-03-30 | study: EMG produced TPA metagenomics assembly of... | reverse complement strand
TAGCCATCCACCAGTGAAACCGGCAAGCAAGCCGGAACCGTACACGAAATCGGCGTGACGGTATTGACTACCGTAAGGGTAATTGGCACTTTTGCTTCGGTCGTTTCAGCCGCCGACACACCCACGGACAGTGATAGGATCATTGCCAGTGTCAGGAGTAAAGTGATAACTTTTTTCTTACTCATCACTGCACCTCCTTGGGCCAGAGATACGCGACATGGAGCGTCAACTCCGTCTGTACGGAACCGATCTGCTTGCCGTCGCGGAACGCCGTGATCGTTACGGTGCAATCCACGTTCCCAAACTCCGGCGCTTCCAACAGCGTGAGCGTCGAAATACTCTTGCCCGCAGCCAGCTCAAAAGCGTCCGCAATCAGCGCATTGTCTTTATTGCGGCGAATCTCGATTTTGTAAGTGTCACCTTTGCTGTTATTCGTAAACTCAGCTTTTACGTTGGATTCTCCGACCAGAGCATATAGATGAGCAGGAGCAGTAAGAGCAATCTGATTGTCCGCGACGATGGCGTTAAGCTGCTTCTGTGCTTCGCGCAGTCCTGAAACGTCATAAAAGATAATTTCAGTTTCTTTGAAAGCCTTTGCTCTGTCTGTGATTCTGGTTTTGATCGTGTCAATGACTGCGAGGGTGGAATCTCTGTCATAGATCACCTTGACTGCATCATCCACACGCGCAACCACGACTTCCGGCATCTGCGTTCCGTTATTGCAGTACACGGCTTTTGTACCACCGCCCCAGACAAGCAATCTGCCCTTGACGGTAACATTATCGAGCGTGATTTTGCCATCTGCTGCGCCGCAGCCGATGATGAGGTCGCCGTCCACGGTCAGGTTTTTCAATTTTACATCGTCGGTGCGAATCAGGACGCTGCCCTTGATGTCCTTGTCATAGATTCCCTTGGACACAATGTAAGTGCCGATGATGTTATGGAAAATCTGCGCAAATTCCGCGCGGGTGATGTTGTCCAGCGGCGCAAGGATTTTGCCGCGCCCGTGAATGTAGTCCGCACCGACCATCGCGCGCACATAAGGCATCGCCCAGTTGGAAATCTCGCTACGGTCGGAAAACGCGGACAGATCCGTTTTGGAATACGAATCGTAGTCCAACTCCAGCGCACGGGCAACGACCGTCAGGGCTTCCTGCCGTGTGATGGGCGCGTCCGGGGCCATTGCCGTGTTCGATCTGCCGTTGTATGTTCCCATTTGCACCGCCATGGCCACATCTTCAAAATACCATTTGTCTTTGGAAACATCCTTGTACTTGGAAATGTCAGCTTTGGCGTAGCAGCCGAAAGATCTGTTGATGATTGCGGCCATCTCCGCGCGGGTCATTGCGCCATTCGGGTCGATAATGCTGCTGGATTTACCGTAAAGCAAGCCGTTATCCACAGCGGCGCTGACCGCTTCGGCATACCATGCGGTACGGTCGAAATCGCGGAAATCTGTGGCTTTGCGGTTGGGTGTGTTTGCCGCCGACGCGCTGACCGCCAGCGACAGGCACAATGCCACGGCAAGAATCATTGCGAGGATTCGTTTCTTTTTCACATGAATACCTCCTTCAATCTGGAAAGGGGAACGCTTTGGGCGTTCCCCTTGGATGAATTGCGATCAGACCGCATCCCAAGCGATAATGAACAGCACGGAAGCAATCGCTGTGTTGGTAACTGCTTCCGAAACCGGGGTCACGATAGCATCGTAGGAGATTGCGACCGTATTGGCGCTGGTATCACCCGCACCGCTCATGTAGCAACCCTCAATGGCGTCGGTCAGAAGCGTCTGCTTGCTGGCGTTCTTGCCATCGGTGATCTGTGCAGCGCCATTGCCGAGGGAGATGGAGAAGCCAAACTTATTGCTGTTGACCTTTTCGTGCGCCAGAGATGCCTTGTCGCCGAACGCAGCCAGCGACCAACCCTGCGCGGCTTCGATGGAAATATTCGCAACTTTTACTGCACCAAACGAATTGTTGATGATCTTCGCGTCGGTCGCGGTGGAAACAGTGCCGTCAGTGCCAACAGCAACCGGGAGGACGGTAGGCACGACTACAGACATTTTGGTGGCTGCCGGGTCGCCGCCGATGCTGCCGTCAGCGGTGGACGAGAGCGTGACGCTGGAAGTGCCGGTGCCGCCCGAAGCATCAACCGTGTTGGCAGCGGAAGCGGAAATTGCGAGGGAAGCGATCATGCAGACCGCAAGGATGAGGGAAACGATTTTCTTAGTGTTCTTCATTGTAATGACTCCTTTGATTAAAATTATTGTTGAATCGTAATTGTAATGATTGCCCCGGCTGTGCCGATGATTGCACCAGATTCCGGGTCAAGGTTATGAAAATAAGCGGTACATTCGTATGTACCCGCGGGAAGAACCACGTCCAGCCGCGCACGTTCAATCTTACTGCCAACGGCAATGGCGCCGGATTCATAAATCTGTTCGCCCGTATCATTACGGACGATCTGAACCATCTGCGGATAGTTATTGATGGACTCATTTACGAGCATCAGATTTCCCTCAGATGCTCCATCCTCAAAGATGGGTGCGGTGTTGGCTGAAATGTTAATCATGCCCTCGGCCACTTTTTCATTCAGCCGCGCTTCGATTTCCTCCGGCGAAAGGTTATCCCAGCCGCCCTCAGTTGCAGACGAATCATAAACGATTCCGGCTTTGGCGCGAGCTTCTTCCTTTGTCGTGGGAGAGTGGAGCGTAACGATGATGAAAATGAGTGCGCCGATGGCGACGGCGGCAAGGACGCCAGCGCCGATCCAGACGGCGGTACGCGAGTTGGATTTGTGCTTGGGGTGGTAATTCATAGAGAATCCTCCTAGATCATAATTGTCAGGGCGGCACCACCAGACGGTGCAGTAATGCTCTGTGGTGCATATCAGTGTTCGGGCGATTTGATCGCGTCCTTTGCGGCCTGCCGTTTTGCTTGACGCTTATAGGCTTCCTCCCGGATTTTCAGTGCATCAAAAACTACGCGCTTGACTTCTGCGACACTCGGCATTTCGCCAGGAAAGAAGTCCTTCAGTTCCGCGCCGGTAAATGTGACCTTCAATTCCGGGGCTTTCTTCGGCTTGATAATGGACGTGATCTTGTTTTCATCGACCTTATGTGCGGGGGCCAGAGAGGGCAGATTTTTCTGCATCGTGTCCGCATGGCGGCTGGCCTCCTTTAGTGCGGTGGCCTGCGCCATGGAGGGAACGATCTGCTCTTTCTTCATAACGTCAACGACCTTTGTTTGCTCGTCCGGCTTCAGATACGCAAGCTCGACCGCCGTGTTGAATGGCAGCTTTTTATCATCCACCTGCTGTTTCAGTTCTGGAACAAGGTCATTGATTTTGACAAGTCGGTTGACCTGATTGCGGCTGATACCCATATCCTCCGCAACGATCTGATCGGTGCGCTTCTTCGGTTCCGGGCTTGTAAGCTGCTCCATTTTGCTGCGTCGTCCGGCTTTTCGTGCAAGGGCCTCCATCTTCATTTTCGCGGCGCGGGCAAGCTCGGACGTTGGAATGTCCATGCGGTGCAGATTGCCGTCAACGACTTCAACACGCGCAGTATCGTCGTCCACCTGCGCGATAATGACCGGCACAGGATAATTCAGGCGGCTTGCAATGTCGTGGCGGCGGTGGCCGGAGATCAGTTCAAGACCGCCTTTTTCACGCGGCCTTGCCTTGACCGGCTCATTGATGCCGTTGTCGCGGATGGATTCGTACAGTTCGATGTAGTCCTTGACCTCGCGGTTAACCGAAAACGGATGATCGAGGAACTGATAGAAATAGGCCGGATGCAGGCGCATGGAAAAGCCTTCGCCCTCCTTCGGAATAGGCAGACTGTTCAGTGCTTTTTCATCCGGGTAATCCAGACGGTCCTCGAAAATCTGCGTCACGCGCACACCCTTCTGCTCACCAAGACCTTTCGGCGGGTCTGCGGCTTTCGGCGGCGTGATGGGGTCATGCAGCTTTCCGCCCAGCATAATTTTTGCGGACGGTTCCATTTTCTGCGCAGGCGGCGGCACTGGCTTATTCAGTGTCGACGTTTTCTCGTCGGCAGCCTTTGCGGGCGGCTTGACTGCTGCGCCGGACTTTTCTGCACCGCTCACAGGAGCGGTATCATTGCCGCTGACCTTGCCGGAAATATCCGTTGTTGCGTCCGGCTTTCTCGCTTCGGTCGCTGCTGGCGGGATGGCCGCGCCGTTTTTTCCTTCTGGCTTTTTGGGACCATTTTCAGGGATGACCTTTGCAGCAGTTTTCTCCAGCGGCTTGGTTGTCATATCGGGCTTTTCTGCGCCGCTCACAGAAGCGGTGTCCTTGCTACTGACCTTGCCGGGGATATTCGCTGGTGCATCCGGCTTTTTCGCTTCGGCGGGTGCGGGCGGTGACTTGACCGACGCTTCGGGCTTTTTCACATCACTTGTCGGAACAGTGTCCTTGCGGCTGTCCTTGCCGGACGCATCTGCTTTTTTGACTTCTGCGGGCGGCAGTGTGCCGGACTTATCCTCCGGTTTTTGGGGTTCAGCCGCAGAAGCGGGCTTTATGCCGTCGTTTTTATCCGGCGGTTTCTCTGTTTTGGGCGGTGCGTTTGGCAGCTTTGCAGCGTCAGGTTTCTTTTCCGGCGCTGGCTGTTTGCTGAGGGTTGCTTTTTCTTCGGGCATTGTATTCCTCCTTCATCGAAAAATGGGTATAAAAAATGCGCCCCAAGTTGGGACGCAAAAAAACAACGCGCAGATTTACCGGTCGCAATCCGCTCGGACGGCGGCGCGATAGTAAGAATCTATCGTGGTCGGCGCCTGATACAGAGCGGCAAGCAGATATGCGCGAATGTTACGAATGGGTGTGTTGGTTTTCTGCATACAGTCCAGCACATAGGTGATATGGAAACGGTCAAGCTGACCAAGACGTTCCCGGACAGCGGCAATGGGAATTTCCTCGCCGCCGATACGAACGCTCGACTTTGCTGTGCAGAGCGTATCGGTCAGCAGCTCGATGATGGATTTGACGGATGTTTCGCCGTACTCGGTAATCAGAATTTCGTAGTCCAGCTTTTCATAGAGCTGCTTTCTGCAACCGAATCGGTCGTATCCATCCGGCGGCGCTTGCGCCGGATAGATAGATGGATCAGGATAGCTAAACTCAGGATAGATATTATCTAAATAACTTGCTTCCTGTTTTGGGAAGTCTTGACTTCCCAAAAGTGGAAGTCTGGAAGTTTGATTTTGGGAAGTCTGGATTTCCGAATCTGGGAAGTCTGAAATGGGCGCAGAACGGGGAGCATCTGGCACGTCAGTCGTGGTGAATTTCTTGACGTAAATTTTTGCCGGACGGCCTTGCCCCTGCTTCACGCGCTCGATCAGGCCAAAACCATCTTTTCCGGTATCCAGCTCGGCCAACAGTCGGACCGCTTTGTTGTGTCCGCACATGAGGTCGGTTTGTAACTCGTCGAGGGTGTAGTAGATATAGACGCGCCCCAGCTCGTCATACCACCCGTGCTTGGCAGATAGCCCCATGCGGTCGAGCATCAGGCCGTAGAGTAGCTTTGCTTCGGTGGAGAGCGTTTTGAACCTTTTGCTGCGCACCAACAATCTGGGAATCCGGAAGTAGCTGAATTGCTCAGATTCTTCGCCGTAAAAGTAGGAGAAATTGACTTGCGCTTGCATGAAAATCACCTCGATATGCGGAATTTTGACAATAAAAAATGGACATTCACGTTTTCACATAAATGCCCAATTTTGCAGCTCTTTACGAACTTTTTATTCAATTTTTGCGGGGGTATGGCTGACGTGGGTACAACCGCTGGGGGCGCAAAATAACGACGATATGTCAAAAACATCAAAAAAGTTATGAAAAAGGCTTGTTTTCATCAGAAAACAAGCCTTTTTGGTGGAGATAAGCGGGATCGAACCGCTGACCTCATGACTGCCAGTCATGCGCTCTCCCAGCTGAGCTATACCCCCAAGTGGAATTACTATTGCTATGAAGTTTTGAAAAGTGCCGATTGCGCTAAGAAGCGGGAAACATTTGTGGGGGCATAAGATAAGTGGCTTGTGCTCCCAGCTGAGCTATACCCCCGTATAAGGGGTGCGCTGAGTAATTTCTTATTCAATTAGTGCGGGGGTTGTTTACCGCTTCAACCGGGCTCCCAGCTGAGCTATACCCCCATCGGCGGAATTATTCTATCAGATCTTTTCGGAAATTGCAAGTCTTTTTTTCGGATTTTTGAAAAAAATCTGCGTGGGCGGGCGGAGGCTATGTACGGTCGGCGTTTTCGAGCAGCTGGAGGACGCGGGCCTCGGCGGAAAACAGGGTGTAGAGATCAGCTTCTGTGTTCTCGGAGCAGACGAGCAGGTGCGCTGTTTCGGACGCGGCGGCGTCCGCCGCAGAGACGGGGGAGGACGGCGCGTGGAAGACGCAGTAGCTGTCTGGAGCCTCTGCCTCGGCGGGCAGGAGCGCGAGAAGCGTTTTCTGGCAGGTGAGGGCGCAGAGCGCGTCGTTTGCGCGCGTGAGCGCGCCGGAGAGATCCGCATCGTCTTCTCCTGCTGTGATGCCAATGGAGTGGCCTGCGGCGAGCAGCTCAAAGACCAGTGACGGGTCGGCGAGAATTTCCGCCTCCGTCAGGAAGAACGTTCCGTGCAGCTTGTAGGTTTCCAGCGCAGCCATACTGGCGCGCATGGTCTCGCTGCCGGTGAAGGCGAGGTAGACGGTTGCCGGCTTTTTTTCCGCGGCGGACGGCTCCTGCGTGCCCTGTGAGCCGCTGTTGGGGCGGTCGGTGGGCCTTTCCGGGGACTGCGAGCCGCTCTGGTTCTGCCGGACGCGGTAGGCGATCAGATTTTCGGCCTTTTCTACAAACAGCGAATCGTCATAGACCTCGCTGCCATCGGTGAAGCGCAGGATCTGATAGCCGCCTGCGGATTCGAGCATTGTGGTCTTGAGGCCGAAATGCGAGGCGCAGAACGTGAGCGGCAGATAGAGAATGCCGCTGCGGTATAGCACGTTCGCGGTCGAGACGCTGCCGCTTTCGTCGCTGACGGTCCCGGCAGCCAGATCGAAGATCATCTGCCGGGTGCGGCTGAGCAGAACATAGGTCTGCTTGGCCTGATTGTACGACGGCGTAACGCCGCACGGCTGGCTGTCGAAGACCTGATAGGGCACGTAGAGCGTGCCGCCGGAGTAGGTTGGGAAGACGCTCAGCGTCAGGGGAATGGTGTCGTTGACGGCGACGAAGAACAGCTCGCTGTCGGCCAGCGCAGGCGCGCACAGGCACACGGTCAGCACAAGACACAACAGAAAACAGATCCATCTGCGCAGTTTCATTCCCTCGCCGCCTTTCCTCCTGAGATTCCTACACAGTATACCATAAATCGCGGATAAGAGCAAGGATTTCAGTTGCTCCGGAAAAAAGAGTATGATATACTAATCAGAAACCAGAACATTCGGGAGGGACGCGCCATGGAACGGATCGTAAAGGAGAATTATTATCTGGACATCGCCGAGACGGTGCTCGAACGCTCGACGTGCCTGCGCCGGCAATACGGCGCGATCATCGTCCGCAACGACGAGATCGTCGCGACCGGATATAACGGCGCGCCGCGCGGACGAAAAAACTGCTCCGATCTCGGCTATTGCGTGCGCGAACAGATGCGCGTGCCGCGCGGAGAGCGCTATGAGCTGTGCCGCAGCGTCCATGCCGAGGCGAACGCCATTATTTCCGCCTCCCGCAACGAGTGCATCGGGGGAGATATTTATCTCGTCGGTCACGACGCGAAAACGGGTGCGATCTTGTCCGACGCGACCTCCTGCTCGATGTGCCGGCGCATGATCATCAATGCGGGACTGCGGCGTGTGGTCATCCGCAACACAGAGACAGAATTTACGGTCGTTCCGGTGCAGGACTGGATCGATCAGGACGATACCTTGGAACTGTAAGCATGAAACTGGGAAATTTGGAAATCATGGGCGATTTGGCGCTTGCACCGATGGCGGGGGTAACGGATCTGGCGTTCCGCACGATCTGCGCGGAATTGGGCGCGGCGGTGACGGTGACGGAAATGGTCTCGTCCCGTGCGCTGATCTATCAGGATAAAAAGAGCAGAAGTCTGCTGCACAAAACGCCGCTCGGAGTCTGCGGCGCGCAGATCTTCGGCAATGACCCTGCCGTCATGGCGGACGGCGCGGCGCTGGCGCTGGAGGCGTCGGGCGCGGATTTTATCGATATCAACATGGGCTGCCCCATGCCGAAGATCGCGAACAACGGCGACGGGAGCGCGTTGATGAAGGACCCGGAAAAGGCTGCGCGGATCGTCGAGGCCGTTGTGAAAGCCGTGCCGGTGCCGGTCACGGTCAAGATGCGCAAGGGTTGGGACAAGAGCTCATGCAACGCGCCGGAGCTGGCCGCAATGCTCGAGCAGGCGGGCGCGTCGGCGATCGCCGTCCACGGCAGGACGAAGACCATGCTCTATTCCGGCGTTGCCGACTGGGACTGCATCCGCACGGTCAAGGAGGCCGTGAAGATCCCCGTGATCGCCAACGGCGATATTTTTACGGCGGAGGACGCGGTGAAGTGCAAGGCGCGCACGGGAGCGGATCTGCTCATGCTGGGCCGGACGACGTTCGGCGACCCTTGGGTGTTCGAACAGGCGCAGGCCGCGCTGCGCGGCGAGGCCGTATTGACGCCGCCTCTATGCGACCGCGTCAATACGGCTCTGCGGCAGTTCCGCCTTGCGGCGCAGGATAAGGGCGAACACATCGCCTGTCTGGAGGCGCGGAAGCATTTCGCATGGTACCTGCGCGGCGTTGCGCACAGCGGCTATTATAAAGAGAAAATTTCGGCGATCTCGACGATGGACGAGATCGAACGGATCGCAGACGGGATCAAGAGAGATTTGGGGTGAAGCTCTTGCAGGATGACAGCCTGATCCGCAGAGCGGCCGCGCAGGACGCGGCTGCGTTTGAGCAGCTGATGCTGCTGCATCAGAAACCGGTCTATAATATTTGCTGGCGCATGGCGGGAAACGCTGAGGACGCGCTCGACCTGTCGCAGGAGGTGTTTCTGAAGCTGTGGCGGACGCTGGCGCAGTATCAGTTTGACGCGGCGTTCTCCACCTGGCTCTACCGGCTGACGCAGAATGTCTGCATTGACTTTTTGCGCAAGCAGAAGCGGCAGCAGCACGTTTCGCTCACGTTTTCCGATGATGAGGACGAGGGGAAGGAGCTGTCCGTTCCAGACCCTGAACCGCTGCCGGAGGAACGCGTGATCTTCAACGAAAAGCAGGAGGCCATCCGGAATGCCATGAACGCGCTCCCGGTCGATTTCCGCGAAATTCTGGAGCTTCGCGTGGTGCGGCAGCTGCCGTATGAGCAGATCGCGCAGATCATGGATCTTCCGGTCGGAACGGTCAAGTCGCGTCTGGCGCGTGCGCGGCTCCAATTGAAAAAAAGATTGGACGCCGGGAACTTTTTTGAAACCGGCGCGTCTAAACGCTCGGAATAAACAGGAGGTGGGTGCGCCATGAACTGTGAAAACGCGCTGGAGCTTATGAACCGGGAGCTGGACGAGGCGCTGACAGCGGAGGAATCGGCGGCGCTGCAGGCCCATCTGGACGCCTGTCCGGACTGCCGGGAAACATGGCGGCAGCTGCACGAGCTGGACGCGCTGCTGCAGGAAAGCGAGCTGGAGCCGCCTGCGGCGCTGCACGACGGCGTGATGCGGGCGATCCGGCAGGGGCAGAAAAGGAAGCCGCGCCGCGCCTGGCTTCCCGCTGCGGCCATTGCGGCGGCCGCCGCGCTCGTGCTGCTGGCGGGCAAGGCGGGGCTGATCGCGCTGCCGGGCTTTGAGCAGACCGACGTGATCTCGGTCAATATCGGCTCGGCGGTCGAGCAGATCTTTGCGCAGACCGGTGCGGAAGCACCGGACGAAGCCGCCGCACAGCAGGCGGCGGAGCTTTCCGCCGAGACAGGGCTGGACGTGCTGCTGGTGTGGAACAGCGGCGTTCCGGCTGAATTGGAGACAACGCCGTATGAAACGGCGCAGAACGGCGCACGGCTGTATTGCGTGACGGGCCAGCTGGCACAGGCAATTCTGGACGGATACATCACGGCAGCCTATTCGCCCGACGACGTATTCTCCGATCTGCCGGAAAAGGAAGCGGCATACGTGCTGGTGCTGCCGTGACCGGGCTTGACAGAAGCCCGAAAATATGAAAGAATAAACGCAACACAACGAAAGCAGGTGCCTTTGATGGAAGAAATGACGACCGGTCTGTGCCCGAAATGCGGGCATACGCTGCAAATTCCGGCGGAGCTGGAGCGCTTTTCGTGTATGTACTGCGGCGAACGGCTGACGAAACGGCAGCTCCTTACGCAGCCGGAGGAAGCGTCTTGTTCGGAGGAGGACTGCGCGGTGAGCTTTGACCATGCCGTGTCGAGGCTGGGCTGGTGCGTGCAAAACTTCCGCGGCTACCAGAAAAAGATCCTGCGCGACGCGTTTTTTGAGGCGTTTGAGACATATGAGACTGGCTGTGCCCCAGTCATTCAGGAGCTGAACAGCGGCGTGTGCCCCGAGCGGCAGACAGAGCTGCTTGACCGGGCCGCTGAGGCCATGCTGGACGAGTTGGCAGCAGGCTGGACGGGGAAAAACGATATGGAGGACGAAAAGGTCATTCTGGCGATCTTCTTTGTGCCGATGGTGCGCAAGCTGCAGCTGCCGGTCAGCGAGGAATTTGTGTCGCTGCTGCAGAAAAAATGGGTCGAACGGTATCCCAAATCCCCGTTTTATCTGGGCGATTACGAGTCCATTTCCGGCGGCTTCCGCAAGAAGTTCCTTGGACTGTGCTTCATCACGACCGCCGTTTGTCAGGAGCTCGGTAAGCCGGATGACTGCGCGGAGCTTACCGCATTCCGCGCCTTCCGCGACGGCTATCTTGCCGCGCAGCCGGACGGCGAAGCGCTTATCCGCGAGTATTATAACATTGCCCCCGGCATCGTGACCTGCATCAACACCTGCTCTGACCGTCACGCGTCCTATGAGCGCATCCGTGAGCAGTATCTGACTCCATGCTACGAAGACCTGCTGGCCGGACGCAATGCAGACTGCAAGACCCGTTACGTGCAGATGGTGCGCGATCTGGAGCGGAAGTATCTGAACTGAGATAGCGGTCATGCCTCCGGCGGCCCTATCTTTTCCGTCTTGCCGGAAAAGATAGGGGAGAAAAGGGGCGCTGAGGTACGTTTGGTACGTACTGCGGGTACACCCTAGGAAAGCAACGAGTTTTTAGACGTTACGAACACACATACTCACCTTACGGGCGCTATGGTACGCGCCGCCTGTTACGGTACACCAGATTTGTGGATCGCTGCGTTTGAATGTCTGCGGTAAAAACGCATTGCGTTCAAAATTTGCAGGGCAGTACGAATTCGCATTGGTCTTGCTGACTGCTGAGGCTCAACGCTGTTCTTGTTATCACGGGAAAGATCCAAGAAAACCGAAGCGGTTTTCCTGGTCGCTTCAAGGAGGTCCGGGGGGAAATCCTCTGAAAAAATAAGCAGGGCCCGCTGCATTTTGCGGCGGGCCCTGCATGGTATGGAGCGTTACAGGCAGGTCTGCAGGATGCACAGGATCATCTGCGCGTGGCCACATTCCTCCTCGGCGATCTTCAGCAGCATACAGCGGTGCGTTCCGGCGTTTTCGGCGAGCGCTTCATACGCCTCGTGCGCGGCGTGCTCCTCGGAATAGCGCTGGCGGAGCGTTTCGTTGATGCAGGTGACGCACGGCGCATCCGGCCTGCCGGGACAGGCCTTTTTGCCGGTCTTGAGGAAATAGACCGCGCCGAACTGCTTCGCGTGGCAGGCCTCCTGCCGGGCCATCTCGCGCAGCATGGCCTGCGCCCGGCCCTTCATGCGGCTGGCGAGATGCGCGTAGAGCGCGCTGTCGGCGCGTTCATCCCGGATCAGCTCGAGCAGCTTTTCGGGCGTCAGAGAATCGGCTGCGGCGCTGCCGGAGCCGGTTTGCTCGTTCATCTGGGCAGCCGGGACGGCCTGCGCATTCATCACGCGGCTCCAGACCCGCTGCGTCTGTTGTTCTGTGAGTGGTTGCATGGGATCTCCCTCCTTCGCCCCATCGTATGCGCTGCGGGGCCGGATTGTGCGGTTTCACAAAAAATCCCACACGGAAACGGCAAATTTGCACGATTTTCTCACAGAAAAATCTTGTATTTCCAGTATGTCTATGTTAAAATTCTTTTTTGTGAGATTTTTATGTACGAAACTTTCAGGCAAAGAAGGAAGGGGCGCCAAGTATGACGCAGGATAAAATTCGGAATATTGCAATCATCGCGCACGTTGACCACGGCAAGACCACGCTGGTCGATCAGATGCTCAAGCAGGGCGGCGTGTACCGCGAAAACCAGGCGGTCGTCGACCGCGTGATGGACTCCGGCGATCTCGAACGCGAGCGCGGCATCACCATTCTCGCCAAGAATACCGCTGTCCACTATAAGGATTATAAGATCAACATCGTCGATACCCCGGGCCATGCCGATTTCTCCGGCGAGGTCGAGCGCATTCTGAAGATGGTCGACGGCGTCCTGCTGCTTGTCGACGCAGCGGAGGGACCCATGCCGCAGACGCGCTTCGTGCTGCAGAAGGCGCTGGAGCTTGGACACAAGGTCATTGTCGTCGTCAACAAGGTCGACCGGCCCGACGCCCGCGTGCACGAGGTCATGGACGAGGTGCTTGAGCTGCTGCTCGATCTGAATGCGACCGAGGAACAGTTCGATTCCCCGACGATCTTCTGCTCGGCCCGCGAGGGCACGTCGTCCTACGGTCCTGACGACAAGGGCACGGATCTCATCCCGCTGTTTGAGACAATCGTCAACTATATCGATCCGCCGAAGGGCGATGAAAACGGGCCGCTGCAGGTGCTCGTCTCGTCCATCGACTATAACGAATTCGTTGGCCGTATGGGCATCGGCCGCATCGAACGCGGCACGATCCACCAGAACCAGGAGGTCATCGTCTGCGATTACCACGACCCGTCCGTCAAGAAGAAGGAAAAGGTCGTCGCCCTGTACGAGTTTACCGGCCTTGGCCGCAGCCCCATCCAGCAGGCGTCCGCCGGTGAGATTGTCGCGTTCTCCGGCATTTCGGATATCACCATCGGCCGCACGCTCTGCGATCTGGAAACCATCGAGCCGCTGCCGTTCGTCAAGATCTCTGACCCGACCATCGAAATGACCTTCTCCGTCAACGATTCTCCATTCGCGGGCCGCGAGGGCAAATACGTCACGTCCCGCAACCTGCGCGACCGTCTGCAAAGAGAGCTTCTGAAGGACGTCTCCCTGCACGTGACAGAGATGGGCACCGACGCCTTTAATGTCGCGGGCCGCGGCGAGATGCATCTGTCCATTCTGATCGAGACGATGCGCCGCGAGGGCTATGAGTTCCAGGTGTCCACGCCGCACGTTCTGAATAAGACCATCGACGGCAAGCTCTGTGAGCCGATCGAGCGCATGATCGCGGATGTGCCGGAAAATTCCGTCGGCTCCGTGATCGATAAGATCTCCCAGCGCAAGGGCGATCTCGTCTCCATGACCCCGATCGGCAGCCGTATGCGGCTGGAGTTCCTTGTCCCGACGCGCGGCCTGTTCGGATATCGCAACGAATTTTTGACCGACACGCGAGGCGAGGGCATCATGGCCTCGACGCTCGACAGTTACGCGCCCGTCAAGGGTGAGATCTCCCGCCGTCTGACCGGCTCGCTCGTCGCATTTGAAACGGGCGAAACGACCGCCTATGGCATCGGCGGCGTGCAGGATCGCGGTTCGATGTTCATCGGGCCGGGCGTGGAGGTCTACGCCGGTATGATCGTCGGCCAGTGCAACCGCAACGAGGACATGGCCGTCAACGTCTGCAAGAAAAAGCAGCTGACCAATATGCGCGCAGCCGGCTCCGATGCCGCCATCCGCCTCGTACCGCCGACGGTTCTGTCGCTCGAGCAGTGCATGGAATACCTTGCCGACGACGAGCTGCTGGAGGTCACGCCGAAAAGCCTCCGTATGCGCAAGCGCCAGCTCGACCATTCGGCCAGAATGCGCGCTCTGATGAAATCCAGACAGTAAAAAATGCTCCTCCGTATGCCGTAGCATACGGAGGAGTTTTTCTAAAGTCAAAAATTGAAATACGGCAGGCCGCGGTATTTCTCCGGCAGTTCCTCTTTGCAATATACATTGTGAAGTGTTGTGACGAGCGAAGACGGATCTGTGCAGATATAACGGTTCAGATACTCGATAAAGTCCTTTTCGGTATAGCATACCACGACCGCAGAACCCCGTTTCACCCGATACCTTGCAGCATCGGGGCTTTCGTGCAGCCAATGACAGCTGAACTCCAGACAGTATGTTTCGAGATCATCCGCCACTGCATCCGGAACACAGTACACGCTGATCTCGCCGTCTGCGCTTAAAAGAACCTGTTTCATAAGCCCTCCAAATATTGTTCCTCCATTCGCCGTAGGGGCCGATGCCCACATCGGCCCGGCAGAATGCACTGTTTCTACGGAAATCTGCGGCGAATTCGTAACTTCCCAATGGGCCGATGTGGGCATCGGCCCCTACATTGCAATATGTCAGTGCATACGGGGCACTGGGGGATTTCTGTAGAACAGGTGCTCTCTGCGCGCGGTGGACAGAGTCGTCGGCCCCTACAAATCACTTGCTGATCGTCAGAACACCGGCGCAGGGGGATAGCTGCGTAAATAAAAGGTCTGGAAAATCCTTTTTTATTTCTTCCGCGACGAAATAGATTTCATCGACATCCCAATCCGCTCCCGCTTCCTGCCTGCACTGGTTCAGAGCGTCGCGGGTTTCAAACGCAACGTCGCCGATCAGAATTTTTCCGTTTTCGTTCAGACAGCCGCGCAGCGCGGACAGGAATACGACCTTCTGCGCGTCTGTCAGATGGTGCAGCGCATAGGTTGCGACAATATAGTCATAGCGGGGGTTTTGCAGCGGTTCTACCAGACCTTGCGTAAAGTCGCCCTGATATAAATGCGCGCCCGGCATTTTTTCGGACGCCAGTTCGATCATTCTGGATGAGAAATCCTGCCCGTAGATGGTGCAGCCCTGTTCATACAGCTTCGCCGTCAGCACGGCGGTTCCAAACCCGATGTCCAGCACAGACGCGTTAGGGGTCTGCATGACAGTCTGAAAAATTGCAGCGAGTACCTTTTTGTATCCGGCAAACGGGTAGGTATTCGCTTCGTCAGAAAGACCGACACTTTTGTCATATCCATCTGCCCACAGGTCAAATCCTTTGTTGTTCAGCATAGCTGCCTCCTGAAATTCTAAATTGTCACTTTTTCCAGATCTTCGGCTGGTACTGCATATTGGAGACGTTATAGACCGTAATAAACGCCTTTGGGTCCTCGCGGTTGATGAAGGTCATCAGCCGCTGGTATTCGCTTTTGTCGACGATGGTGATGATCTCGTTGTGGCGCTGCAGATTGTATGCGCCGATGGCTTCGTAGATCGTGGCGCCGCTGTGCAGCTCGTTGATGATGAACTGCCGCAGCGCTTCCTCTTTTTCGGTGATGATGCAGACGCGGCGCTTCTTGTTGTGGTCGAAAATGAAATGATCCAGAATAATGCCGTTGAAATACGTGCCGAGGATACTCAGAACCACGGTTTTCTTGTCGTAGACAAGCGCGGCGGACAGCGCCACGCACATACCGGACAGAGACATGGCTCTTCCTAAATCCATGCGCAGGTATTTGTTCAGGATCTTTGCCACGATATCCAGTCCGCCGGACGAGGCGTTCCGGTTGAACAGAATGCTCAGGCCGATGCTGACCACCAGAATGTAGCAGAGCACGTCCAGCTCCTGACTGCCGGTCATGGACGTGTAATCCGGGAAAACAAGCTCAAAAAGTCCTAAAAATACGGGCAGCATCACACTCGTATAGACGGTTTTCGCCCCGAATTCCTTTCCGCAGGTGAGAAAGCCGATGATCAGAAGGACGATGTTCAGGATCATCGTGATGGCCGACAGGGGAAGGGGGATGAAGTTGGACAGTACGATGCCGAGGCCGGAAATGCTGCTGACGGAGGTGTGGCTCGGGGACAGGAAAAAGAAGACCGCCGCCGCGATGATCGCCACCGCTGCGGTCAGAACGGCCGTTTCTCTGATGATCGCTGTGGAATTCAATTTCTTCTGGTTCATTGTGGTATCTCCGAATCTTGATTTGTCTGCGCTGCGGTAGTTGTCTGCGGCTCGTCGTGATAGTCGGATTTCGGCAGACTCCAGTGGTAATATGCCGCCAGCAGGCGCAGCACAACGATGGCTGCCGCGCCGAAGAGCATGGCCGCGTTCGCACCCAGCCGGTCCCAGCACAGCGCGCAGATCAGCGCGCCGATGATCGATGCGCAGGCGTAGAAGTGCCGCACGAAGATATAGGGCCGCTCGCCGGAGAACACGTCGCGCAGCACGCCGCCCACGCCGGTGATGAGGCCGACGAAGACGGTCAGGAACAGCGTATCATGCTCTGCCTGCCGGTACGCGCACTGGACGCCGACGACCGTGAACACGCCCAGGCCGACCGCGTCCATCACCAGCAGCAGCCGGTCGAACACCGGCTCGTGCCGCCCGACGCGGGCGCGCACGTGCGGCAGGAACATGAGCACGGACACGGCAGCCGCCGTGAGGGTATAGACGGGATCGTGGAACGTCGCAGGCGGGGTCACGCCGAGAATGACGTCGCGGACAATACCGCCGCCGACCGCCGTGCAGACGCCGAGGACGATCACGCCGAACAGATCCATCTGCTTTTTGATGCCGACAATGGCGCCGGAAACGGCAAACGCGGCCGTGCCGATCAGCTCTAACACAAAAACAAGGATATTGGACATAACGGAAACCTCCGGAAGTTTACACGCGCAGCGATTTTTTCTGCACGGCCAGCGCGCCGAGCGCGATCAGCACGCCGATGAACGCGCAGCCGGTCGAGAACCAGAGCATGAGCGTTGTGCCGCCGAGATCGATCAGATACCCGGAGACGAGACTGCCCAGCAGCGTACTGAGCGAGATGGCGAGGATCGTGCGGATGGACTGGCCCTGCACCCGGTCGGCGGGGTCAACGGATTCGTTGGCAAAATAGACCGAGGCCGGGAAGAACAGGCCGTAGCCCAGCATCTGCACCGGCTGCACGGCCAGCAGCATCCCAAGCGAACCGGACGCGAGGATCAGCAGTGGCTTGACCACCATAAAGATGATCGAGATCAGCAGAATTTTCGCGCTGCTCATCTTCTTTTGCAGCAGTCCGAACACCAGCGCTGACGGCAGCTCCGAAGCGGCCATCAAAAACTGCGCGACGCCGAGCGCCGTGCTGCCGCCGCCGTGGCTGTTTACAAGCGAGACAAGGAAATTGCTGATCGGCATCACGCCCATCATGCCGAAGAAGCAGGCGATGAGCATGAGCGTAAAGACCCTGTTTTTCTTTAAGATCTGCCAGATCGAATGGCCGGAGGCCGACTTTGCCTGCGGCTGCGGCAGAAGGCGCGCCGGGATGTTCGGGAATGCCAGCAGGCAGACAATCAGCAGAAGCTGCTCGGCGCAGTGCGCCAGAAGCGCCGCCTGCATACCGAACCGCGCCGTCAGCAGCCCCGTCACGACGCATAAAACTGCGTAGGTCAGCGAACCCATCCCGCGTGCGAAGCTGTAGGGGATCTTGACGCCTGCGTTGACATACTGCATCCCCATCGAGTCAATGAGCGGATAGGAGTTCGTCTCCAGCACGCCGAACAGGAAAATGATCAGCGCCGTGAGTGCAAAGCCGGGGCGCGTGAAATAAAAGACGAGATTGAGCGCCACGGCAGGCAGCAGCATGACGATCAGCAGCTGCTTGAGGGGTACGCTCGGGTGCCGGTCGGCCCAGCCGCCGATGACCGGCTGCGTAAACAGGCTTGCCAGATAGCACAGCGCGCAGAAAATTCCGGCCTGTCCGGTCGTAAAGCCCCGGTCGAGGACGATCGCGGCCTGATAGGCGCAGATAGAGCTGATCATGCCCCAAAAGCTGGCCTGCAGGAGGACATAACAAAGAACGATTCGTTTTCTGGACGCCATGGCATTCGCTTCCTTTACAGCCGGTATGACAGACACTATTATAGAGCGCGGAACCGATAAAAACAAGCGGATTTTCCTGAAAAAATGCTTGATTTTCGGCGCTCTGTGTGCTAAAATACATTGGTCTGTGAAAAAGAATGGTCCTCTGCCGCAGCCGGCACGAAGGTGCAGCGGCATTTCCTTGCGGTATGAACGTTCTTAATTTGAAGGAGGACACAAGTATGGATCTCATGAAGGCTCTGACCAGCCAGTACATGAAGCAGGAGCTGCCTGAAGTTCAGGTCGGCGACACCGTTCGCGTTCATGTCAAAATCAAGGAAGGTTCCCGCGAAAGAATCCAGATCTTCGAGGGCACCGTCATCGCCAAGAAGCACGGCGGTATCGAAGAAACCATCACCGTTCGCCGCATCTCCTATGGTGTCGGCTGCGAGAAGGTTTTCCCGCTCCATGCGCCCAACGTTGTCAACGTCGAGTGCGTCCGCCACGGCAAGGTTCGCCGCGCGAAGCTGTACTATCTGCGCGACCGTCTTGGCAAGGCTGCAAAGGTCAAGGAAAAGGTCTGATCCCAACCATCCAAAAACCGCCGGTTCCACACGGAGTCCGGCGGTTTTTGCTTTACCCACACACGAACGGCTCCCGTATGCAGCTGCATACGGGAGCCGTTTGCCTGAAGCTTCTGAATTAAATATCCAGCGGGTCCATGCTGAGGACAGGGTGGCCAACCTCGGACAGGAAGGCGAGCAGCTCTTCCGGATCGCCGTTCGGGCAGTTCGTCTCGTCGGCGACCATATCGGCAAAGTTGTCGATATCGTACATATCCTTGGCAGTCTCATTGAGCTTGTCGCGGATCTGATCCTTCAGCTCCTTCGGCAGCCAGACCAGACGGCCGACGCCGCCCTCGGCCTTGAGGAACTTGTGAGAGGCGATGTAGTGCTTGCCGTGGCCCATGAAGCCCGGAGTCTGCACGCCGCCGCCGGTCATGGAGGCCATCTCAGAGAAGGTCATGCCGAGCGGAGTGATGCCTGCGTATTCACGGCAGGTGATGACAACGCCCATCGAGCACGGCTCGATGCCGCAGATGCACTCGAAGCAGCCGCAGGAGGTCATCGGATCCTCCAGCAGGGAATAGAGCGTGACGTGCTCCAGCGCGCCGTGAGAGTACTGTGCGACGGCCTCGTCGACGTCCTCATAGCGGCCGGTGCGCTCGTCGGTGCAGCGCTCCTTGGTGACGACCTGGCAGGGACCCTGCGGGTCGAGTTCGTTGGTAGCCTTCGCATCCAGCCAGGACACGGCACCGCACAGGCCCAGACGCTCCGGGGTGACGATGCAGACGTGGCTCGGAGAGAACGCCTGGCACATGATGCAGGAATAGAAGACGGGCACGGATTCGTCGGTCATGGACTTCAGGCGCTCGTCGCGCTTGTCGAAGACCTCGTTGGCGTGCTTGCGCAGCGCGGCGTTCGGCTCGTCGCCAACGACGATGCGGACCTGGCACTTGTCAACGACCGTGTCAAATTCGGACTTGATCTTGGCGTAGAGCACTTCGCCGATGTGGCGGAACTTGAAGCCGGCCTCGAAATCAGCCTTGCTGATACGGACGCGGATCATGTCGCGCTGGCCGGTGTGCATGAGGCCCTCCACGCAGTTGAGGAAGGAGTGGATCTTACGCTCGAAGACAGGCTCGAAGTCGGGCTGCATATTCTTGCCTGCGACCTCGACGGTGTAGCTCATGGAGATCTTGGAGCCGACCGGGATCTCGTCGATTTCGGGGCCTTCGACCACGATCTTGTGATCCTCGACCTCGGAGGCGTCCTTCGTGGTGACAAGCTCGAAGCAGTCCTTGCGGGAGCCGTCGATCTCGACTTGCATATCGCCCTTACGGATGATCTCGCCCTCGAATGCGGAGGAGAAGGAGACGGGGATGTCGATCTTGGTGATCTTCAGCTTGATGCCGCGCGCCTCGATGGAGGTGTCGATCCAGTCCTTGGTGTTATCATAGATGATGAGGGACTTCGGAACGGCCCACATATCGTCGTGGTCGTTGGTGATGACCGGGAAGCCCAGCTTGATGGCGCCTGCGCCGCAGGCGACGGTAATGTCGTTGACGGGCTTATAGGCGTTGACGAACGCGTTGATGCGGTCGAAGGTGTACTTGTGGAAGCCCTCGACGTCGCCCGGCTGGATGGCGCCGAAGATCATGGCCGCGCGCACGACCAGAGAAATGACGTGGCCGACGGACCAGATCTCTTCGCCGACGGGAACGACACGGACGGGGAAGCTCATGGAAAGACCGGCTTCCACAGCCTGCTCGATGATGCCGCCGATCAGGAAGACGAAAATGCCGCGGGACTGGTAGCCCTTGATCGTCTCGACCGCTTCCTCGGTGGAGGGAGCCGGGCCGATCATGACGACGAAGCCGGGGATATCGCCGGTGACAAGGGGAACGCCCAGCTCACGGACCTCTGCGTCGGTGAAATGGCCGTGATAGTGCGTGCCCTCGTACGGGGTCTGGGTCTTGACATATTTGCAGGCTTCGATCATTTCAGCGGCGATGGCGGTGCCGACACCGGACTGGAAGATGGAGTTGGTGCGCGGCTCGCGGAGCATCATGGCCTTGACATCGGCCAGAGCATCCTGCAGCTCGCCGGTCGTGGTGACCTTCTTGCCGATGTAGGCATAGATGCAGGCGCAGAAATACGCGGTGGAGGGAAGCGTCAGAGGAGCGTCGCGGCCGACTTCAGCCACGATCTTGTTCACTTCTTCCTCGGCCTTGGCGAACATCTCGTCAGAGCCGTCGAAGACGCGGTTAAACAATGTCTTCATTGTGGTTTCATTCCTTTCAGATTCATTCTTTGGCGTCAATGGCAGCCTTGATCGCGCGGATCTCATCCAGCGCGTCGGGGCTGCAGTCGTAGGGGGAGAGGCCCTTCCGGTCCGCGTCGATGACGGTGGGACTGTAGCTGATGAAGCCGAGCAGATCGTCTGCCGGGATGCGGCTTCTGATAAATTCACGGTCGGATTCGTCGCGGATCTTGTTGGCGACGACGCGCACCTTGGTCACGCCGATGTCCTTTGCAAGCTCCTTGATGCGCACATAGGTCTGTACGCTCCGCGCGCCCGGCTCGATGACCACGATGAACTGATCCATCATGCTGGCCGTGCCGCGTCCAAGGTGCTCAAGTCCCGCCTCCATGTCCATGATGACCACGTCGTCCCTGCGGAAGACGAGATTCGTCAGAATCGCCTTGAGCATTACGTGCTCCGGGCAGACGCAGCCGGAGCCGCCGGTGTCGACCGTGCCCATGACGAGAAGCTTCACGCCGTTGATGTTTTTGGCGAGCTTGTCGGGCAGATCGGAAACGTCCGGGTTCAGCTTATAGAAGCTGTTCTGGTCGTTTGCACCCGTGCGCTGCTTGGCAAGCTGCTTCATTTTGGAGACCGGGACAATGGAATTGACCTCTTCCTCCGTCAGGCCCAGCGCCAGACCCAGATTGGCATCCGGGTCGACGTCGGCTGCGAGGACGGTGCGCCCTTCGTCGGCGTAGAGACGTGCGAGCGTGGAGGCCAGCGTCGTCTTGCCGACGCCGCCCTTGCCGGTGATAGCTACTTTCATATCGGTAAAGACCCTCCGGGAAGATCTTAGATGCCGAGAGCCGCGCGCTTGGCTTCGATCGCGGCGATCATCTTGTCGCCGAGGCTCTCAATGTTGGTGTCGACGACGAAGTGCGCCTCGACCCACTCCTTGCAGCCCCGCGTCTCACCCTGCAGAAGCTCGGTGATCTCGCTGGAGCCCTTGGAGTACGGATCGACGCCGAGGTAGGTGTCGATGCCGGTCGCCACGACGTAGTTGCCGATGGAAACTGCCTTTTCAGACATCCATTCCGGCGCGCAGCCGCAGAGCGGAATCTGGGAAATGTTGATGCCCCAATCCTTTGCAAGATCGGAAGCAAGGATCATCATACGGGAAATATCAACGCAGGAGCCCATATGCAGGATGGGCGGGATGCCGACCAGCTTGCACACGCGCTTGAGGCCCTCGCCGCAGTATTCGGCGGCGTCGAGATCCATGAGGCCTGCCTTGGCCGCGGCCTGTGCCGAACAGCCGGAGACGATGACGATGATATCGTTCTTGAGGAGCTTCTTCATCAGCTCGATGTGCGCGGTGTCGGGGCGGACCTTGGGGTTGTTGCAGCCGACCATTGCGACAGCGCCGCGCAGGACGCCGGCCTTGACGACGTCAGCCAGCGGCTTGAGCGTGCCGAGGACGTCGACGTGAGAGTTGCACACGCCGTCGAGCTCTTTCTTAATGGCCTCGACCGAGTAGCCGACACGGGCCTTGGTCTTGAGGTTCGGAATGTTGACAAGCTCGGGCTTGCGGTTTTTGAAGTTTTCAATCGCCATGCGAATGATCGCCTTGGCGTTGTCCGCCGCAGTGTCCTCGTGGAACTCGATGAAATCGGAGTCCGGCATACGGGCGATGGGAGACGTGGTGATGAACTTGGTATGGAAGCACTTGGACAGCGGGCCAAGGGCCGGGAAGATGCACTGCACGTCGACGACGATGGCCTCGCAGGCGCCCGTCAGAACGACGTTTTCCTGCTGCAGGAAGTTGCCCGCCATCGGAATGCCCTGACGCATGGCGACCTCGTTGCCGGTGCAGCAGACGCCGGCGATATTGATGCCCTTGGCGCCGACGGACTTGGCCAGCGCGACCATCTCGGGATCCTGCGAATACATGACGATCATCTCGGAAAGAGACGGATCGTGGCCGTGGACGATGATGTTGACCATGTCCTTTTCCATGACGCCGATGTTGGCGGTGGTGTCGACAGGGCGCGGCGTACCGAACAGAACGTCGGAGAACTCGGTGCCCATCATGGAGCCGCCCCAGCCGTCGGACAGACCGGCGCGCAGGGACTGCTTGATCAGAGCCTCCGGCAGCGAGGAACAGCCCATATGCGTCATGTGCAGCGACTGCGAGACCTCACGGTCGATCGCGCGCGGCTCGATGCCGGCGTCATGCCACAGCTTCTGGGTGTGCTCCGGTGCGCGCTTGAGGTAGCGCTGCACGCCGAACGGCTTGCCGTACTCGAGAAGACCCGTCTCGGCGACCTCGTGGGCCAGATCGTAGATATCCTTGCCCTCGGTCTCGATGCCCCACTCGGCGGCGATCTTCTTCAGCTTTTCCGGATCCTTGACCTGGTAGGAGCCGCCCTCTTTCGCCTGATAGAGCGTGTGGCAGATCTGACGGCCATGGTCGGAGTGCGTGGCTGCGCCGCCAGCGGTGAAGCGCAGATAGTTGCGGCCGACGATGCCGTGCACGTCGCAGCCGCAGATGCCGCGCGGCGCCTTGGGCGTGATGCGGCAGGGGCCCATGGAGCAAATGCGGCAGCAGGTGCCGGCTTCGCCGAAGCCGCAGTGCGGCGTCTGATTCTTGACGCGCTGCTGCCAGGAATCCGCGCCAACTTTTTTGCCGGTTTCAAGCAATTCGTTGGTCGCTGCTTCCATCTGTTCAACTGTGATTAAGCGATCCCAATCCATCGATGATGTATCCTCCTAAAATATGTTCTGAACCGGCCTGCGTACACCGGACGCAGAGCCGAAAGGGGCGGCGGACTGCCCGTGCGGACAGACCGAGCAGGCGCAGCTGCGCTTTGAAACCAAAAAGCGGCAGGATGCACCTCATATAGCTTGTGTCCATTTTACCAAGCGCCCCGAAAAAAGTCAACCGATGCGAACCCCCTGCGGGGGATCACCGGAAATCCAATTTTACGGAGAGAATAAAACATTAAAAACAGATGAGGTCAGAATTATCTACAAAATAATAGATAATTCTGACTTTATGCAGAAAATGATATGCGGTATCCGGATATTCCTTTTTTTATGATCCCATATGAACATTGATATGCGGATAGCACATGGTGATCCCGGCAGCGGAAAAGACCTCCTGCATCCCGTCGAGCACATCGTTATAGCACGTCCAATAATCCTCTGTGCGCGCCCAGAAGCGCAGGACATACTGGATCGAGCTGTCGCCGTAGGAGACGACGTGCGCCTCGACAGGCCGGTCGCGGAGCGTCTTTTCATGCGCTGCCGCAGCGGCGCAGAGGGCGGCGCGGACCTTGTCCGCCGCATCGTCATAGGACGCCGAGACGTTCACGTCGATCCGGCGCACGTCCTCGCTCGTCATGTTGACGATGCTGCCCGTCGTGATCTGGCTGTTGGGCAGATAGATGATCTGGTTGTCATAGGTGCGCAGGCTCGTATAGACCGCGCCGATGGTCAGCACGGTCCCGGCCTTGTCGCCGATCTGGACATAATCGCCCGACCGGAAGGGCTTAGCCGTCAGGATCATCAGCGCGCCCGCGACGTTGGACAGCGCCGTCTGCATCGAGAGCGAAACGGCAAGACCGGCGACGCTCAAAATCGCCAGCAGAGAGCTTGTATCGATGCCGAGCGTCCCGGCCACAAGCATGACGGCGATAAAGATCAGAACTGCCTTGGCCGTCGTGCGCAGGAAGCCGAAAATGGTGTGGTCAAGCTTCGAATGCGAAAACAGCTTGTCCGCCGCCTTCAGGATCAGCTTGATGAGCACTGCGCACAGAACCAGCAGCACCGCCGCATACAGCAGCTTTTCAAGCGTCAGCTTCGAGAAAAACGACTGCACCTGTTTTTCGTCAATGGCAGCCGAGTCAAGAACAGAAGAAAAGAACATAAAACCTCCTGTGCGTTATGGGTAGTACCTGCCCTACAGCCGAATGGGCAGGTATATACGAGTTTGCCGCAGACGTTCAGCTGCGCAGTGCGCTCAAGATCTCCGGGAGCAGCACGTCGCGGTTCTCCTCCGATACCTCGATCAGGCGCACGTTCGGGTGGCTGCGGATGGCGGCGGCGAGCGGGGTGTCGGCCTTTTTCTGCACCACGCCGAGAATGGGGACGCATCCATCCAGAAGCGTCCGGATGCGTGCGGAATACGTGTCCGCGTGCCGCTCCATGCGGCCGATCTCGTCCATCAGCACAAGGTCGCAGTCCTCCGCGCCCTTCAGCGCGTCCATGCCCGCCGTTTCAAACGCGTCCGGGAACGACGCGATGCCAAGTTCCGGGCGGCGGATGCCAACGCGGTTCTGTGCGCCGCAGAGCAGATCCTGCGCGGCGGCGGGATGCAGATAGACGGGGCTGCTGCCGTCCGCCTCCGGCTTTGCCGAGACGGTGCGGAAGCCGCCCAGCCGCTCCGGCTGCAAAGCGTCCAGCGCGGCGGCGATCAGCGTGCTTTTCCCGATCTGCACAGGACCGGTCAGAAATACGTGCATCCTTACCCCTCCTCCCGCGGCTTTTTCGCGGTCCCGGAGCGCTTCGCCCGGTGCAGGATCATCTCTGCCGCGATCGACACGGCGATCTCCGCCGGAGTCTGGCCGAGAATGTCCAGCCCGATGGGCGCGTGGATGCGGGCAAGCTCCGTCTCCGGGATGCCGTTTTCCATGAGATACGCATTGGTCGACGCAATTTTATGGCGGCTGCCGATGCAGCCGATATACGTCGCGGGCGAACGCATCGCCTGCAGCAGCACCTCGCGGTCGGCCTGATGGCCGGGGGTCATGATGCAGACGTAATCGTTTTCCGTGAGCGTCAGATGCGCGCCAATGTCCAGATAATCGCCGAGAATGACGCGCTCAGCCTGCGGATAGTGCTCCGGCGTGGCAAATCCCGGCCGGTTGTCATAGACCACAACGCGGAAATCGACCGAAGCCAGCACCGGCACGAGCGCCGCGCCGACGTGCCCGCCGCCGAAGATATACGCGTAGCCCGCCCGCGTGAGCGGCTCGACGTAATAGCGCGGCTCGCCCTTTTTCGTGACCGCGTCCGCGCGGAGCATCGGGCGCAGCTCGTCCGGTGTGATGCAGTCCGTGAAGCGCAGACCATGCGCCTCGTCATAGGTCCCCATTGCGCTGACGCAGCCATCGTCCATGCGGTAGACGAGCCAGCTGTTCTGATTGCCGTTCAGAAGCTCCAGAATGCCGCGCAGCAGCGCGGTATCCGCCTCGGCCTGCGGGTCAAAATACTGGAAGAAGACCGTCACATTGCCGCCGCAGATCATACCGATGTCCGCGACCTCGTTGGGGGCCAGGCAGTAGCCGTGCACGAGGGACTGCTTCGTTTTCAGGACCTCCATCGCCAGCTTCCCGGATTCCAGCTCGACCGCGCCGCCGCCGACGGTGCCCTCCGTATGGCCGTCGGCGAAGACGGCCATTTTTGCGCCCGCACCGCGCGGCGTGGAGCCGGACGAGGCGAGAATGCTGCACAGCACGACGCCCTCGCCCTGCGCGAGCGCCTGCAGCATGGATGTGAAAAGCGCTTTCATACAAGATCCTCCATTCTGATCGTCAGAATGCCAAGCCGCTTGGTCTGCGGCAGATAATACGGGTACTGCGCGTTGTCCGTCCGCAGCAAACGCGGCAGGACGGCCTCGGGCGTGATCGCGCCGGGCGTTTCGTCCCGGCTGTAGATGCGGAAGAACCGGACGGCGTCGTCCAGCGACGCAAACGGCTGTCCGTGCTCCAGCTCCTGCGCGTCAAATTCGAACGGCACGCCCAGTTTGCGGAGCGTTTCGCAGACGGCGGAAGCCGTCTCGCCGCGAATGGGCTGCTCTGTCAGAGAAAACCGGTGTAAATCGTAGTTCTTTTTGATGATAATGACCGTTTTCGCGCACTGTCTGCGCGCGACGGGAAGAATTTCCGCAAGACTGCCGAAAAAGCAGAAGACCATCGCGTCGTACTGTGTTTTGTCCTCCGACGTCAATAAATCGCAGTGCAGCGGCGTGATATTTGTGAGTTGCCGCGTTTGGATGGTCTGCCGCAGCACGTCCAGCGCCTCGTCAGATACGTCCGCCGCTGTGATTTTCTCGAAATACGGACTCAGCGCGGCGGATAACGCTCCCAGCCCGCACCCCGCGTCGCAGAGCGTGCGGCAGCCGGAGAGCCTGGGCGCGAGAATGGCGGCAAGGCGCGCGTGATAGTCGCTTTTTTCATTCGCCGCCTGCATGAACCGGATCATGTCCGGTGTCCAGACAAACATACCTCTATTCCTCCTGGGCGTAGGTAACCGCTGATTGAATCGGCAAGAGTTGTCAGCGAGAGATTTTGTCCCAAATGAAAGTTTGAAAACGCAGGAATACTTTGTGTATTTCAAGTTTTTCAAACTGCACAGTTGGGGCAAAAGCTCCGCTGACAACCGCAGACGATTTAATCATCGGTTACATAGGGCGTACAGACGGAAAAGACGCGGCTGCCGGCCTGCACCTGCGTGACGGCGACCGGAACGCCGTAGAGCGTCTGCAAAAGCTCCGGCGTGAGCACCTGTCCCGGCAGGCCGAAGGCCAGCACCCGCCCGTCCTTCAGCGCCAATACCTTTGTCGCGTAGCGGAAGGCCTGATTCGGCTCGTGCGTGGAAAAAATGACGCTGTAGCCACCCACCGACAGCGCTTCAATGCGCTGCATGACGCGGAAGCTGTTGCCATAGTCAAGACTCGCCGTCGGCTCGTCCATGATGAGCGTGTGCGCGTTCTGGATCAGCGCCCGGCCGAGCAGCATCAGCTGCCGTTCGCCGCCGGAGATGCGCATACACCCGCGCGAAGCCAGCGCGCCGATACCAAGCTCGTCCAGAATCCGCAGCGCTGCGTTCGTCTGCTCCCGAGAGGGGCTGTCAAACGGCCCAAGCTGCGCGCCGAGGCCCATCAGAACGCTGTCGAGCACCGTATGGTCGAACGCCGGACTGTAGGACTGCGGAATATACGCAAGCTCCGCCGCCAGCGCGCGGCGGGAATAGTCCCGCACGTCGCGGCCCGCGATTTTGACGCTGCCGCGCTTCGGCTCCAGAAAGCCGAGCAGACAGCGGAACAGCGTGCTCTTTCCCACGCCGTTCGGGCCGAGCACGGCAATACGTTCGCCCCTGTCCGCGCAGAAGCTGACGCTTTTTAATACGTCCGCCTCGCCATAGGAAAACACAAGGTCAGATACCTCAAGCTGCATCCCGCGCGCCTCCCTTCACAATTAAATAGAGGAACAGCGGCGCGCCGACGAGGGCCGTGAGGATGCCGAGCGGAATTTCGCCCGTCGTGAGGCACCGCGCCAGATCGTCGACCAGCATGAGAAAGCTTGCGCCCAGCAGCATCGAGCACGGCAGCAGAAGCCGGGTGTTCTGTCCGACGAGCAGACGGCAGATGTGCGGGATCACGAGTCCCACCCAGCCGATCATGCCGCTGATGGAGACGCTGGCCGCCGTTGCAAGCGTTGCGCAGACGATGACGGCCAGCCGCAGAAGCTTTGTGTTGACGCCCATGCTGCGCGCCTCAGCCTCGCTGATGGTCAGCAGGTTCAGCCGCCAGCGCAGGAAAAACAGCGGGATCAGGCCCAGCAGAATGGGGACCATCGCAAAATGCAGATCGTCCAGCCGCACAGCGGTCAGTGCGCCCATCAGCCAGTAGGTGATGGCGGGCAGCTGCTCGTTCGTGTCGGCGACCAATTTAATAAAGGAGGTTCCGGCGGAAAACAGCGACCCGACCATCACGCCCGCCAGCACCATCGCCAGATTCGAGCGCATCCGGCTCAGCCGCCCGACCAGATACGTCAGTCCCACCGCCGCAAGGCCGAAGAGGAACGAGCCTGCCGTGATGACGGCGTAGCTCGCGCCGAGCAGAATCGCCAGCGCCGCACCGAAGCACGCGCCGGTCGACGCGCCCAGCAGATCGGGCGACACCATGGGGTTGCGGAACATGGCCTGATACGACGCGCCCGCGGCAGAGAGCGCCGCGCCGATGAGCGCGGCGGACAAAATGCGCGGCAGGCGGATCTGGATGACGACGGAGGCCTCCTCCGGCGTCCATGTGGGCGCGAGGCGCAGATGCCCGCGCGAAACGCCCGACAGCGCCCGGTCCGCCAGCAGCCGCGCGGTCTGTAATGCCGAGACGCGGTACCGGCCCAGCAGGAACGACAGAAAAAAGACCGCCGCCAGCAAAATCAAAAGGATCAGGACACACCGCCTGCCCGTTTTTTCAGGTTTCATCAGCCTACTCCAAACAAAAGCGTTGTTTTTCATACCGTACCACCCTTTGCGTCTTCCTGTCAAGCAAAAGCGCCGGATTTTATTCGGAATTGCCGAATCTTACAGAAAATCCGCCCCTTTCCCGCCCATGCCCGCCGGACGCATACAGCCCGGCCCGCGGCAAACCCCACAAATAGTAAACGCAGAAATTATGCAATGTGACTGCGGCATAGCTGCATAAAAAGCACAGAAGCTGCCCGATATCACTCGGACAGCTTCTAATGTTTATTTTCCAGCCCGCTGAGCAGATGCCGCACGCAGACGAACAGGGGAGAACGGTACATTGTGATATAAATGCGCCTACTGCCTTGCGGGTGTCTGCAAATGACCGAAGCTCTTATCGGCTGCTTATACTTTCGTTGATCTTGGACAATGTTTCCTTTAAAATTGTAGAGGAGGTTCCCTTTGTATACGGAAAATATACCACTTCAACTCCGACGGCTCTAAACTTTTTTTCCACTTCATTGAACAAGGGCGAACCTTTCCAATCATCGCCTACAAACATTTTGTTAAAATGGTATTTCTCCCATGCAGCAAACTTGTCGCGATTTACCTGCGGAACAACTTCATCCGCGTAACGAATTGCCTTTACGATCTCCATGCGTTCTTCAAAGCAAATAACCGGAGCCTTTCGCTTATATTCCCGTACCAATTCGTCCGTGCTGACCGCAACAATCAGATGGTCGCATTGCTCTTTCGCTTTTTTGAGAATGTTCAAATGGCCAACATGGAAAAGGTCAAATACGCCTGCCGTATAGCCAATTATCATCTATTGTGTCCTGCACTTTCCTTCAATGTAGTCCGCAACGCGTTCAGAGGCATGACCATCCTCATAATTTCCAACGGAATCGAGAAAGGCCCGTACCTGATCCTGATACACATCACGATCAAAGCATCTTATTTTTTCATAAAGCTCATCCATATGAAAGGCAACCGGAAACGGAAGTTCGTTCAGACTGAAATACAGCTTCCGTTCATTTGCGGTGTATTCCGCAATGTCGGGTACATAGAGCATACACGGTTTCCCGCTGATTGCCATATCGAACATACACGAGGAATAATCTGTGATCAGAAAATCCGCGGCAGCGATAAGCTCCTGCATATCCGGATACGATGTCATGGCAATACTTCCATCCGGAACCGGAGCGTCCTTGAGATTTGGATGATACCTGCACCCGATTGCCCATTCTGTATTATCAAGTGCCCTTAGCGCCTTCGATAATCCGGCAAAATCCATGTCGTGTGTCTGTGCGCCCTTGCCGTCTCTAAAGGTCGGCGCAAATATAGCAAGCTTCATGCCGCTGCGCAGCCCATAGTGATGGTATACTTTTTGCTTGATTGCGCTGTTGTCCCTTAAAAGCGGATCGCATCGGGGCGTCCCGCCTTCCATGATCTCTCCGTCATACCAGAACGCACGGCGGAATACCTCTGTGCTGAATGCGCAGCCGGAAAGGAGCAAATCTATTTTTTTAGAGTCCTCCTTTGCAGATTTGATATAATCAGCGGGCAGAGATGGTGCGTCCCCTTCAATCATTTTCAGCCTCAGTGAGCTATGCCATGTTTGCAGATAGATCTGTTCTTTTCTCTTATCAAAAAAGTAATACGGAGCAGTGCGTGTATTGCATATGATTATTTTTGCAGTGCTGATCTCCTTCAGATATTCGACAGAAAAGAAACGAACGATCCTTATTTCCTGAGGCATATCCTCAGGAATTGCAGAGTCCTTTTCAAATACCCAAACAAGGTCATATTTTTTCGGGTAATTGCGCAGCAGGTATTCTCCGATATATTTTGGACTATCCCCATATGCGTGAAAGTTATTGGCCCAAATTAGAATCTTATTGTTTTGAATCGGAAAATGATGATAAATACACAGATAGGTCTTATGTCGCAAGTGTTTTATCTTCTGAATTATATTCATTACAGAAACTTCCTTCATTCTTGAAGCCTTTTCGCAATTTGATATTGGGAAGCTGGATATCTCCCCAATCCCGCGGCTGCCACAAAATGTTTTTGCTGCTTGCGCCCTGCATCTTCGTAAAAATCAATCCATCCACATGGTCAACATCAGATTTTTTACCATACTCATTTTTGATAAACGGGGCAAATACCATCCGGTAGGTTCCCTCCATAAGCTGGGATAAATCCAAAGAGACATCACAGGACGCAAGGGCGTCTTTTTTTCCTGTATAAAAATTGTGAATCAGTGCCGAAGCAACAGGTGTCATGTCAAGCCTGCAGATTTCAATTCTCAGGCACAAATTTGAAATATCACTTTTGTTTTGCCAGCAAAGTCTTAAATCGACTGGCTCATTATCCACGAAAGAGGCGAAATTCTTGTTCAAAAACGAGGCGTTCAGCAGCTTTATATTATGTCGGACCAGCCAATTCGGTCTGTTTTCTTTTGACAAGTCCATGGAAAGCACTCTGGATGTATCGCTTCGCTGCAAGTACAGATTAATCGCCTCCTCCACATCGCCGTCGTAGATCACCTTTCCGTGATCAAGGACGATGCAGCGTGTGCAGAGCTGGCGGATCGTATTCATGTTGTGGCTGACGTAAAGGACTGTGCGGCCCTCGTGGTTGGCGGCGTCGCCCATTTTGCCGAGACATTTTTGCTGGAACTTCATGTCGCCGACGGCCAGCACCTCGTCCATCACCATGATCTCGCTGTCAAGATGCGCTGCCACGGCAAAGGCCAGCTTGACGTACATACCGCTGGAATAGCGCTTGACCGGGGTGTCGATGAACTTCTCCATTTCCGCAAATTCCACGATCTGATCGAACTTCCGGTCGATTTCCGCCTTCGTCATGCCGAGGATCGCGCCGTTCAGATAGACGTTTTCGCGTCCGGTCAGCTCCGGATGAAAGCCTGTTCCGACCTCGAGCATCGAGGCGATCCGGCCGTTATAGCAGATCGTTCCGCTGGTCGGCGCGGTGACGCGGGAAAGCAGCTTGAGAAGCGTGGACTTCCCGGCGCCGTTGTGCCCGATAATGCCGAGGGCTTCGCCCTTCCTGACTTCAAAGGAAATGTCATCCAGCGCAAGGAAGCGGTCGTTCCCGCTGTGCGCGGCAGTTCCGATTTTTCCGTTCGGATCTTCCTTTCCGCGCAGGCGTGCCCAGACGGACTGAAGATCGCCCTTCAGCGTCCCGCCGCCGATCGTCCCCAGACGATATTCCTTTGATATATGCTCCACTTTAATGATTGTTTCACCCATAGAGATCACACCGTATCCATAAAAGTCTTTTCTACTCTGCTGAACAGGATCAGGCCGAGAAACAGCAGCAGCGCGGTCACGCACCAGCCAATGGCGTAATAGGCCCATTCGATTGCCCCGATACCCAGATAGCCATAGCGAAACACGTTTACGATCGGCGTGACAGGATTCAGCATATACAGCGTATGCCATTTCCCGCCGGGCGCAAATGGCGTGAGCTTGAACATATCATATGCGACGGGCGTTGCGTACATCCAGAGCTGCAGGCCGAAGCCGACCAGCATGGCAAGATCCCTGTACTTTGTAGTCAGCGCCGAGATGATAATGCCGCAGCCAAGCGAGAGCATGGCAAGCTGCAAAATCAGCAGCGGCGTCATAAGGACGAGCGCGTTGGGCGCAAGCTGCCCATGGACGTGATACCAGATCACGAAAATCAGAAAAAACGCAAACTGTACAGCCAGCATGATCAGGCCCGATAATACGGTTGAAACCGGCATAACAAGACGCGGGAAATAGACCTTTCCCATCACATTGCTGTTTGAGACAAAGGTATTCGCTGTCTGCGACAGGCAGTTGGAAAAATACGTCCACAGGACCGTTGCCGACAGGTAAAACACAAAGGACGGGACCCCATCGGCAGCAAGCCCGGCAATGTTGCCGAACACCAATGTAAAAACGACGGTTGTCAGAAGCGGCTGAATAATTGCCCATGCCGGGCCAAGAATCGTCTGCTTGTACTGGGAAACAAACGTCCGCCGCACGAGCAGCACCACGAGATCGCGGTAACGCCAGAGCTCACCCAGATGCAGATCAAACAGCTTGTTTTTCGGGGTGATGACGGTCTGAAACTTTTCCATGGGGTTCTCCCTTTGCTTATGATTTTCCGCAAAACCGGCGGACGCAGTAGTAAAGCTCCGGCGCGTATCCTGTCAGGCGCGTCAGGCGGTAAAGCAGCCGATACTGGCCGGAAAGCCGCAGCTTCGGCTCTCTTGCGAGTGCGCGCAGCTTTGCCCGCAGCCGTTTGGCCATGTCAGCAGCTCCGGAACGGCGCGCCTGACAGTATAGCTGCGCCGCCGTGCAGAACTGCCTGCTGCGCGTTTCCTGAACAAATTCCCCGCAGCCCAATTTACGCAGGACATCCGCACGCGCATCCATGATATCCAGCACGTCAAGCTTGTGCGGGTTAAATTGATCGTGGATGATGCTCCCGCTGCGCATGACGTAGCCGTACAGGACAAGCCCGGTATAGATCACACGGTGACATTGTGGAAGCAGTCGCGTGATCAATTCTTCATCCTCATGCGCGATCCCTTCCCGGAAGCGCATTTTTTCAAACAGTGACGCGCGGTAAAACTTCGTACAGGCCGAGGCTGCAACGCCGCCGCGCTGATACAGGTACCGGAACATTTCATATAAGTCCGTACAGACCCGGGGCTCTACTGCCTGTGCGGGGTCTGCCTGCCAGCTGCCGTCCGTCTCGGCGTATTGGAACTGAATAAAATCAAAATCGGCATTTGCGGAAGCAATTTCCAGCAGGCTCTGTATCGCGCTTGGCGCGAGATAATCGTCTCCATCCAGAAACAGAAGATACGGTCGCGTCGCGGCGTCCAGACCGGCATTCCGTGCCGACGACAGGCCGCCGTTTTTCTTGTGTATGACCTGTACCCGTGCGTCCTGCTTCGCATACTGGTCGCAGAGCGCTGCGCTTCCGTCTGTGGAGCCATCGTCAACAAGAATGACCTCAAAATCCGGAGCCGTCTGCGCAAAAAGGCTGTTCATGCACTGCGGCAGATAGCGTTCAATATTGTAAACGGGAACGATGATCGAAACCATAACTCAGCTCCTGCCAAGCAGCTTCCGCGCAAAGGTCTTCAGTTTTCTCTGCCTGAGCGCCTTTTCGGTGATCAGGCTGCATTCTGCGCACAGCCGCTTCTGCTCCTGCCGGCTCAGCTTTGCGGCAAGGCGCAGCAATATGCTTTTGAAATCAGAACAGAGGAAGTCGCTGCGATAATAGCTGCATACATCGTTTGCAGCCGCAGCCTTTTCAAAGCAGCGCCCCAATGCGGCAGTCTGCGCGTAGTCTGCCTCAATGGTTCCGATGCAGTACGCCGCATATGCGCTGAATTCTTCCGGCTCTGCCGTAACGCCGAGCTGCGCCAGCTGCCGCCGCTTCAGGTTCTGCATCTGCTCTTTGAATTTCGGCGATGGGTTCTGCGTCACCTGCCCGCTGTGAATTCGGTACCGAAGCAGAATCTCCGGAAGCACTGTGATCTTGCCCTTTTCAGCGACGCGGCACCACAGCTCGTAATCCTCCATCCCATTGAATGCAGGATCGTAGCCGCCAAGCTCCAAAATAGCGGCTCGGCGCATCATTACGGACGGATGCGCGATCCCGCAGGAAAAGAACAGGTCCTCCTTCAGCTTTTCCGGGCCGGCAGCCGGGAACCGGGTGCCGGTCACACTTCCTTCGCAGAACAGCTCGATCGCTGTTCCGCATACCGTCACGTCCGGATGCGCATCCAGATAGGCCGCCTGCTTTGCAAAGCGTTCCGGCAGTGAAATATCGTCTGCATCCATGCGGGCGATGTACGCCCCGCAGGCGAGCTCAAGCCCCCGGTTGAGCGTTGCGGCAACGCCCATGTTTTGCGCGTTCGGGCAAAAGCGGATCCTGTTATCCGTGTATTCGGCAATGATCGCAGCTGTGCTGTCTGTTGAACCGTCGTCGATGATAATTAATTCAAAGTCAGACCATGTCTGCCTCAGGATGCTGTCAATTGCTTCTCGTATGTACCGTTCCGCATTGTATGCTGGCATAATGACACTGATTTTTGGCATATTATATTCCTTCGTTAAACCATTTTACATAGTCGAACGCATCGTACCATTTTCGACCCGTGTGTCCGTTCACAAACTCGCTGCATACGCCGACGCAGGGTTCCTGTTCAAACCCGGATATATGGAACGCGGACTGAAGTTCAGGATATGGAACGTGCGTGAATACCACCTTGTTCGCATAGGGCAGCGCGTCAAATGCCCGCAGATCTTCATAGGTGCAGCCGTCCCGATCTGTCATCATGATAAAGAGCCTGTCCCACAGAATTCTCTTGCAGCGCCGCTTCCATGCAGCCTCCGCTTCTGCCTCGGAAGCATAATGTTCAAACCAGATGTTCAGATCGCCGAGCTTTGCAGAAGGGTACGGCACGTCTTTTTCCGCTTGAAACACAAGCGGAAGACCCAGATATTCCCGAGGCGCTCTGAGAAGCGCGATAAAATCATGCGGGCTGATCCAGAGGTCTACAAACGGGGAGTTGAACGCAAGCCCAAGGTCATGGCAGATGCACGCACCGTTGCAATTGCTGGAAAACACAGAGAATTCATATTTTTTGAGCGCTTTCTGATTTCTTCTGTTGATCTGCATACGAAGCAGATTGTTTAAATACGTGGCCATGCGCCGTTATCTCCCGTGCTTTAAATTTGCCGCCCGTGCATAGAGTCCCAGCATCGCGGCATTTTGCCGCATGATCCAGTCGGCGCGGATATCCGATATTCCGGTGCGTGTGATCGCAGCGCGAAGCGCACGGTTCTGGCAAAGCTGCCTGACGGCGGCTGTGCGTTCTGCTCTGCTCATAGGGGAGGTTTTGTAATAATAATTGCAGACTGCCGAAAACGCGCCGCCGATAAGCTGACGCAGATAGGCTGTCTGAAGCGCGTCGTTGTCGCCCCATGCGGCGCTGATGGCGCCTTTGATCGCTTCCGCAGCGTTCAGACAGGCTTCAAAATAATCCGGATGAAAGCGATGAACGGTACTTCTGGTGTTGACAAAGCGCCAGTAGTATGCCGTCTTCTCATAGGCCATGTGGCCGGCATAGCCGATGCTCAGAAGGTTGAATGTGCGGTCCTCCGAAAACTTGATTCCACGCGGGAATTCGATGGCGTGCCGGCGAAGCAGCTCCGCATGGTACAGGCAGCGCCAGACAGAGCCTGCCAGCTCCAGAAGCAGCTTCGGAGACATATCCCCGCTGTTTAAAACGCAGCTGCTTTTGAGCTGTTTGATCGTGTCCGGTTCAGACCGGCCGTCCGCGTACACGGTCCTTGCGTCGCACATCACGAGCGGGCAGTCCGTTTCTCCTGCAATAGTAAGCAGGCGCTGGAACATTTCAGGCGCGATCCAGTCATCGGAATCTACGAAGCCGATGTATTTTCCGGCCGCCGCAGCAAGCCCCGCGTTGCGGGCCGCGCTGATGCCTGCGTTTTCCTGATGAATGACGCGGATGCGGCTGTCCCTGGCCGCATAGCTGTCGCAAATGGAGCCGCTGCGGTCTGTTGACCCATCGTCTACCAGAAGAAGCTCCCAGCTCTGCAGCGTCTGTCCCACGATGGAATCGAGGCAGCGGGGGAGATACACCTCTTCATTGTAGACCGGAATAAGAATGGACACATCTGGCGTCATCATGTCTGGCTCTCCTTCAGATATCGGATCCTTCCCAGCAATAAGCCGAGCGGAAGATAGATCAGCAAATTGGGCTTCAGCGAAAACATCCCCAATTCAAACGCCTGCTGCGCATTCATCAGCAAAAACGCTGTCACGCAGCCTGTTACGATCGGATCGGACAGGTACGGAGTCGCCCGTTTCAGCGGCAGATACAGGCAATTGAGCCAGAAGCCATAGCCTAAAATGCCGAAGCTGGTCAGACAGGCAACGGCGGTATTGTGCCAGCTGTTCGTGCTGATGTTGCCAGAGCCCAGCAGCGGCTGACGGAGGAGACTGCGGAAGCCATTCAGCCATAGCTGGTCCCGCCCGTTAAAAATAGGCTTATCGAAGGTTTTCAGACTCCATACCTCCATATCGTAGACAGCGCCGCAAAGGGAGATCACGACTGTGACAAGTGCCACAAAAAGGGGGATCAGCAGAAGGAAGATCACCCAGCCGCGCGACCGCAGCGCCCATGGGTACGGCTTCATGATCAGCGCCAGCAGCATGGTGACCGCCAGCACGACCATGCAGGATCTGGATTCCGTTTTGGATATCAGCCAGAACACAAGCCCGCCTGCCAGAAGGATCAGAAACTTTGACCAGCCGGACCGCAGGTTATAGAAAGCGGCCATAAACAGGACATAGCTGAAAAGACCGATCATGGCGATGCTGTTTTCATTCCAGCCGGACAGCTGCGTCCCAAAGTCATAGATCACGAGGATCGCCATTCCCAACGCCAACACCGCAAGGCCGGATAACCGCATGGCGCGCTCCTGAACCTTGATCTGGCTGAAGATATAAATCAGCAAAAAGCAGCACAGATACTGGAGCCCGCCAAGGCCCGTTCCGTGAAGGATCCCCGACATGGCGAAAATGCATACCGTTCCGCCAAAGGCAATAAAGACGTCCTTCGGCACCGTTCGCTGACGGCGGCGCAGAAGAAGGATCACCGTGAGGCCAATCAGTGCGGCAGTGGTGATTCTGTCTGTATGATACGCGTTTCCAAGCCCGGTTCCGTTAAACAGGGAAGAGAGCCACACCAGCACGACTCCGGCGGTGAAAATGACTGAATTCATAGTATCTCCCGCGATTGGGGATCAGATCCCCCTGCATAATTTGTAATACGCCCGAAACAGCAGACCGATCGGATAACAGGCCGCTGCCAGCAGTCTGTGCGTTCCGCGATATGCCGTGCGCTTCTTGCGCGCCAGCATACCAAAGCATTGGTACTTTCCGGCCATGAGCAGCCGCTCTGGAACGCTGTTGACCAAATCAATGCGCTGCATAAAGTAAAGACAATATCCCGCCGGATTGCGCTTCATCAGCTCGGTCGCTCTGGATGACAGTCCGTCCGGCTGATATTCGCAAACGGTGATGGTTTTTGGCAGCAGGCGGAGCCTGCACAGCTTGTCCAGCCGGTCATACACGACGCTTTCCGTAACAAATGCTTCGCCCGGAAAGACAGGGAACGGCGCTTTTCGGGCAATCTGCAGGGGATACAGAAAGGTGTACTCCCCGCGGCAATGAAGCTCCGAATAAAGCCCGAAAAAGGTCGTTTCTTTTATTTCAGGCGGAAACTCCGTGCTCAGGCTTTTTCCGTCTGCTGCAGACTTATATGCGCATATGCCGCATTCAGAAGACGCAGCTTCCCGCAGCGCTTCCATTGCATCCGGCACGAGAAGGTCGTCCGAATCCACGCAGAGGAAATACGTGCCCGTGGCCTGCTGCAAGGCGAGATTATACGCCGTGTGTTTCCCACCGTTTTCCTTTTTGATATAGCGGACCGGAAACCGGGCAGACGAAAAGCTGCCTGCCGCAGCCTCCGTGCCGTCTGTGGAACCGTCGTCAACAATGAGCCATTCAAAGTCGAATACAGTCTGTGCGCAAAGGCTGCGGTAAAGCCGCTGCAGCGTATCTTTTCGATTGTATGTAGGTGTAAATACTGTAATTGTCGGCATAGCTCCCGCTCATTTCCGCTTCAGCCAATCAAGGCAGTTCTTCCCGAACAGTCTCCGGCAGGCTTTTGTAAGTTTGCAGCGGAGCTGCATACCCTTCGGCAGCCAGCTCATGGAGTACCAGTGGATGGACCAGGTGTTTTCTGTTTTTTTCAGCCTGCCGGTCGCGCTGTCGAGCGGGTTGAACCGGTCGGCGGGGTAGACGCGGATGCCCTTAATAAGCTGTTCCTGTCCGTTTCGGACAAGGCCGAAGCGCTCCAGCACGGCGGTATTCAGGTGCGGGCAGGTCACGGTGTTCAGGCTCCCGTCTGCGTTGGTGAAATGCAGCGGCCTGTATGCCGCGATCATCGCCTGCACAACACTCTGGTGCGGCACAGCCGCCATGACCTGTCCGCTGTTGACAAACTGGTCATTCTCAAAGCCGATGAAGCCCTCATCATTCAGCAATGGCGAAATATCCCGCACGACCTCCACGTCGGTATCGAAGTACACGCCGCCGTACTGCTCCAGCACCAGCAGGCGCATGACGTCGGTCACGAAGGCGTATTTTTTCGCGGCATAGGCCTCCGCCATGAAGGGCACGGCAAGATAGTCGCAGTTATCCTCATTCCACTCGCGGATCTCAAACTCCGGGCAGAATTTACGCCAGCTGGCAATGCAACGCTTCGCCAGCTCCGGCTTCTCGCTGCGGCCAAACCAGCAGTAATGGATGATCTTTGGGATCATGGGCGTTTCTCCAATCTTCTCTTGTGCAGCGCCTGATAGACCGGCCCCGGCAGCAGCCCTACCGCAAGGGGGCGCAGCGCGTAAAGATATGCGTTCAGCGGCAGATGCAGCAGCCGTGCCGCTTTTATGCGGACGCGAAATTCATTGATGCGATATTTGAATTTCCGGCGGGCAAATGCATTGCGGTCGTCCCGCATGGCATAGAGCGGCTCCGGGATATTCTGGCCGCGGAAGCCGGAGGCGTACAGTTTGATCCAGAGGTCGTAGTCCTCCACGCGCAGATAGCGCGGGTCGTCCGTGTAGCCGTTTACTGCCTGATATGCCTCCCTCCTGACCATGCACGGCGCGTGGCAGAAGGGCGTTCCCGCGATAAAATCTCTGTTTTCCGGAAACAAAACGGGGTGGCTCTGTCCCCATGCGCCGTTCTCGTCAAAATAAGTCATTGCCGTGCTGACAATGGCGATATCAGGCGACGCGTCGAGAATGGCCGCTTCCTTTTCAAATCTGGTCGGCATGGACACATCGTCGCCGTCCTGCCGCGCGATATAGGCTCCATCCGCGACAGAAAGGCAGCGGTTCAGCGTGTAATTCAGGCCCATGTTCTGCTCATTTTTCAGAAGCGTGATTCTCTCGGGATATGTACGCCGATACCGCTCCGCGACCTCATACGTCGCGTCGCGTGACCCGTCGTCGCACATGACGAGGTTCCAGTCCGTAAAGGTCTGCGCAAGCAGGGAATCAATCGCTTCAGGCAGTGCATCCGCGCAGTTATAAATACCCATAATGACGCTGACGTTTGCCATAGCTTACTCCTCACCCAGCAGGCGCTTGCGATCCTGCAAAATCGCCTGAAACAGCCTTTGCTGCTCAAATTTTTCCGCTGCAAGCTTATGAGCGGCCAAGCCGAAGCGCTGCCGCGTTTCCGGCGAACCGGCAAGCGCCTCCATGGCGGATACGAGAGAATCCACGTCCGCTTTTTTTACGACCAGGCCCGTTTCATCGGGGATCATCGCATCCGTTGGGCCGGGAATATCCGTCACGATCACAGGCAGGCCCATTGCCTCCGCCTCCACCACGACCATACCGAAGCCCTCGCGATAGCTGGGCAGGATATACGCATCCATCGCTGCCAGATACTTTTCTACCGTGCTGGTTCTTCCGCAGAATATCGTATGCGCCTGTTCCTGCGCCCACTGATACAGGGACATATCAACGGCAGGAGAAAGCTCCGGATTGCCAACGATCAAAAGGTATGCGCCGCTGTTTTTTTGCAGGAATGCTTTGAACGCCGCCAGCAGCTCATTGATGCCCTTGTCGCGCGTAATACGGCCGACAAAGCCAAAAACAACCGCATCGTCCGGGATCGCATATTTTTCCCGGATCTCAGCGCACCAGACCGGCTTCTGCGAATTGTCAAATTTGTTCAGATTGACGCCGCTGGCACTGCCGTTCCAAATCACAGAGCCTTTATTTTCCGGGTACAGTCCCTCGGCATGGCTGAACTTCAGATTCCCGAAGCTGTCCGGCTCGACCCATGTTGAAAGCGTACAGACCAGCTTTTCAATCCGCTTAAAAATGACGCGTTTGATCCCGTGGAAGCCCACGTAGGCCATTCCCCACTGACAATAAAGCCGCACAGGGACTCCGGCAAGCTTTGCCGCCAGCGCAGCATACAAGGACGCATTCGGCGTGGAATACTGCACCATGTCGAACCGTTCCCTGCGGAAAACCTTCACCATCTTCATCATTGCGCCGATCCCGCCAAGGCTGACCCCGCGCTTCATGGGAATGGGGATATAATGCATATACGGCGGCAACGAGGCGGCAAACGCATCGTCATTGTCACAGATGAAGGTGACGTCATAACCAGCCTTCCTGTGAAGGAATTCGGCAGTCCCTACAACAAAGGAGCGCAGCGTGCCGGAGATTGTTGTGATAAAGCAGATTTTTTTCATGGTTGCAACAGTTTCAGCTCGTTGTATTTCATCATAACAACATCGTTTTCATATGCTCCGATGGAGGGCTTGTTCCGTTCCCCATTCAGGTTGTTTACAATCATTTGGGGCGTTCTTACGCCGCATTCATAGGCGTGCGGATAGCCGCCGCCGAACCGCGGATTGATCTCGGAGATGTAGTACGCATCGCCGATTTTAAAAATATCCATGTCGATCTGCGCACGGTAGCCGCTTTCTTCTACGAACCGGGAAATCAACTCGAACAGCTTTTCGTCCTTGAAGGATACGGCTTTGTCGGTCTCGCCCGCACGCATTACCAGCTTGTTCTTTGTAAAGATAGCCGCGGTTTGCCCGGAAAGCATATCGATGTAGACATCAGCGCCAATCTCCTGCCCATTCAGGAACTCCTGAACGATCATGTCCGGCTGATGCTTGAAGAGAAACGCTGCTGTCTCCAAATCATCCGCTTTGGAAATATGCAGGCTGGCGCTGCCAAAGCGGGGCTTCACAAAAACCGGAAAAGTTACTTCCTCATTCGCAAGCGCCTGTTCAAAGTCCTCAAACCTCATATAGGTTTTCGCACAGCGATAGCCATGCGCCGTCAGCCAGTTGTACATGGCCCATTTGTCCAGCGCCATCTCGCACAGCGCATAGGAAGAACCGATCACTATCGTCCCGGTCGCTTCAAAATCATCTTTGTGCCGTGCCAAAAGTGACAGCTCCGGGTCGATCAGAGACAAGACACCGTCGATGTGTTCGTTTTTGCAAATTGTCAATATCTCATCGATATAGCCGGGCGCGGTCATGCGGGGAACAATATAAAACGCGTCTGCATCATAAAGCGCTGGGGCATATCGACTGCAATCTGTCGCTATGACCTTCCCGACAGTTCCAACCGCTTCTTTAAAATACTGAACGACTTTATTTCTTGTGCCGCAGCTCAAAATTAGAATATTCATTATGACTCACTCCGCTTTTCCGCCAACACAGCTTCTAATTCTCGCAAGATTTCCTTCGCCGCTTTGGGTATTGACCTGAACACCCGTCCGATTAAGTACCTTGCCAATCGTACGCAAAAAGATGCTCACATCTGTGGCAAAGCTGATATGCTGTACATATGCCAAGTCATATGAAAATTTTTCTTCCCATGTCAATGTGTTTCTTCCATTCACTTGGGCTAAGCCTGTGAGTCCCGGCCGTACATCGTGCCTGCGGCGTTCCTCTTCCGTGTAGTAGGGCAAATATTCAACCAGCAGCGGTCTCGGCCCCACAATGCTCATCTTGCCGCGGAAGATGTCAAACAGCTCCGGCAGTTCATCTATGCTTGTGGCGCGGAGCCAACGGCCGAATTTGCCCAGCCGCTCCTGATCCGGCAGCAGTTCGCCATTTTCATCCCGCGCGTCGCTCATGCTGCGGAATTTGTGGAGCTTGAAGATCTGCTCGTCCTTGCCCGGACGCTCCTGACAGAAGATCACGGGGCTGCCCAGCTTCACGCGCACCAAAATCGCCGTCACGAGAAGCACGGGGGACAGGATGATCAGCGCCATTCCGGAGAAAAAAAAATCAAGAAAGCGCTTACCGTATTTCTCATAAAATCCCACTCTGTGCCGCATCAGAAGCTCCCCCGGATGGCCGCGCAGACACAGTCAACATCGTCCATGGTCATCTTTGTGTCGCTCGGCAGGCACACGCCGCGCGAAAACAGGTCATTGCACACTGGTTCATCGACGCTGACGAAGGGACAGTCCGCAAAGACAGGCTGCAAATTCATCGGCTTCCAGAGGTGGCGGCCCTCGATATTTGTCTCGTTCAGCCTTGCCAAAAGTTCAGCGGGCGTTACGCCGCAGTCCTTGTCCAGCAGCGCGACGGACAGCCAGCGGTTCGGCTCGGCGCAGTCCAGCTTCGGCTGCATGACGAGCGGCAGGCCCTTCAGCCTTTCGGCGTAGCGGGCGAAAATCGCCTGCTTCTGCCGCACGCGCAGGGGCAGAACCTTCATCTGTCCGCGACCAATTCCGGCGGAGATATTGCTCATACGGTAGTTGTAGCCGATTTCCTCGTGCTGGTACCACGGCGCGTTCTCGCGTGCCTGCGTCGCCAGCTTCAGCGCGTGCCTGGCATCCGTCTCTGTCCGGCACAGCAGCATACCGCCGCCAGAAGTGGTAATGATCTTGTTGCCGTTGAACGACAGGCCGCCGAATTCGCCGAACGTGCCGCACTTCTGGCCGTTGTATGTAGAACCCAGCGCCTCGGCGGCGTCCTCGATCAGGGGAACGCCGTGCTCACGGCAGATGGCAGTGATCTCGTCCAGCTTGGCGGGGTTGCCGTACAGGTGTACCGCGACGACCGCTTTGGGTGTGCCATGCAGCTCGAACGCGCGGCGAAGCGCGGCGGGATCCATGTTCCACGTCTCACGCTCAGAGTCGATAAATACCGGCTTTGCACCGCAATATGCCACGGGATTGGCCGACGCGGAGAAGGTCAGGCTCTGGCAGAATACCGTATCGCCGGGCTTTACGCCCGCGAGGATCATCGCCAGATGCAGCGCCGCCGTCCCGGCGGACAGCGCGACGGGATAGCCCCGGCCCATGTATGCGCCCATGGTTTTTTCGAATTCGTTCACGTTCTCGCCCAGCGGCGCGATCCAGTTTTTCCGGAATGCGTCGTGGATATATTCCAGTTCATAGCCCTCGTCCGACATATGCGGACCGGCCAGCAAAAGACGTTTATCCATGCCCTCTCCTATCCTTTTCTCCACTGCATCCCAATGCCGAACGCACGAACAGCGCGTACTTTTCTCATCAAAATGTTCGAAATATAGCCAAAATTATTCTTTATTTTACCATGACTGCCGGGGAATTGCAAGTGCCCCAAAAGCAAAAACAAGCACGCTCAACCGAAAAAGAAGAAACCAAAGATTTTCTGACCCGCAAGAGCCGGATGAAGAGGACTGGATGGGCGCGGAGCGCAAGGATTTCCGCATCATCGCGCAGGCGGCATTTGACCGGGCGCGGCGGAAAAGCACCTATATCTGCCGGGCTCATACTCCCGTGTCAGCGGGCATATACTCCAATAGCATACACAGCCTGGAGGTGCCCGTATGACAGAGGACTTACTCACCAGAGCCAGAGAGCTGGCTGTGTACATCATCGAGAACCGCGCCACCATCCGGCAGGCGGCAAAGCACTTCGGACTTTCCAAATCGACCGTGCATAAGGATCTTTCCGAGCGGCTGCCGATGGCGAACCGCGCGCTGTATCTTTCTGTGCGGGAGATTCTCGACCAGAACAGGGCCGAGCGCCACATCCGCGGCGGTCTGGCTACGAGAAAGAAATATAAGGGGTTCTGAATCTTGTCGTTTTCCGGGCGTTTTCCCGTTTTTTGGGGGAAACGTCCGGCTTTTTATACAGCTTGCTAAAAATTTGTGAGTTTCGATAAAATTTTTTGAGAAATGGGTTGATTCTTTGGTGCGGAAGGTATATACTTGGAATCAGGAAACAACTCCATTCAACAACAACACAACGTTCAGGAGGCAAAGAGTCATGAAATATGGTCGTACATTCAATTTCTCCGCAGGCCCCGCAATGATGCCGGAGCCCGTGCTGGAGGAGATCCGCGACGAGATGATGAACTACCGCGGCAGCGGTATGTGCGTCATGGAAATGAGCCACCGTTCCCCTGTTTTCCAGCAGATCATCGACGAGGCCGAGCAGGATCTGCGCGACCTCATGGGCATTCCCGACAACTATAAGGTCCTGTTCATTCAGGGCGGCGCAACGCTCCAGTTCTCCATGATCCCCATGAACCTCATGAAGAACGGCAAGGCCGTCTACATCGAGACCGGCGCATGGTCCAAGAAGGCCATCGCGGAAGCCAAGAAGGTCGGCGAGGTCATCGTCGCTGCTTCCAGCAAGGACAAGAACTATACCTACGTTCCCGACTGCTCCGATCTGGATATCCCCGAAGACACCGATTACGTCTACATCTGCGAAAATGAGACGATCCATGGCGTGACGTGGAACAAGCTGCCCAACACCAAGGGTCATGTGCTTGTTTCCGACCAGTCCTCCATGTTCCTCTCCAAGCCCTGCAACGTGTCCGACTACGGCATGATCTACGCGGGCGTGCAGAAGAACGTCGGCCCCGCCGGCATGGTCGTCGTCATCGTCCGTGAGGATCTGATCCGCGACGATCTGAAGGATCTGCCCATTTATCTGCAGTACAGCACGCACGCAGGCGCAGGTTCCATGTACAACACCCCGAACTGCTGGGCCATCTACTGCTGCGGCAAGGTCTTCAAGTATCTGAAGAGCATCGGCGGCCTCGAAGAGATGCACAAGCGCAATCTCGACAAGGCGAAGGTCTTCTATGACTTCCTGGATTCCTCCAAGATGTTCAAGGGCACCGTCGAGCCGGAGTTCCGCTCCCTCATGAACATCCCGTTCGTGACCGGGTCTGCTGACCTCGACAAGGAAGTCGTCGCCGCCACCAAGGCAGCCGGTTACGACAACCTCAAGGGCCACAAGTCCGTCGGCGGCCTGCGCGCTTCCATCTACAACGCCATGCCCAAGGAGGGCGTGGAAGCGCTCGTCGAGTTCCTCAAGAACTTCGAAGCCAACTACGGCAAATAAGAAAACCTACAAGGCGCGGCATATCCTGTCGCGCCTTGTTTCACAGAACAAATATAAGGAGATTTTATCATGCGTATTCTCGTAACTGATGGAATGGACAAGACCGCAATGGCGCAGCTGCGTGAGGCAGGCCACGAGGTCGTCGAGCAGTTCTATGCTCCGGAAGAACTGGGCGCGGCCCTGCGTGAGTTTGACGCAGTCGTCATCCGCTCCAAGACCAAGGTCCGCGCGAACCACATCGACGAGGCCAAGGGCGGCAAGCTGAAGCTGATCATCCGCGGCGGTGTCGGCGTTGACAACATCGATGTCAAGTATGCAGAGGCCAACGGCATCACCGTCAAGAACACCCCGAAGGCTTCCTCTCAGTCCGTCGCAGAGCTGGCCATGGGTCATATGTTCTCCTGCGCACGCTATCTTTCCATCGCGGGCCACACCATGCGCGAGGGCAAGTGGGAAAAGAAGGCATACGGCAAGGGCATCGAGCTGCAGGGCAAGACCCTCGGCATCGTCGGCTTCGGCCGCATCGGCCAGCATCTGGGCGTCATGGCCAAGGCCATCGGCATGACTGTCATCGCCTTTGATATCTTCCACATTCCCGGCATCGAAGAGCAGCTGGGCATTCCCTATGTCGAGATGGACGAACTGCTTGCCAAGTCCGACTTTATCTCCGTCCATGCCCCGGCAGTTGACGGCGGCGCACTGATTAACGCAGAGCGCATCGCAAAGATGAAGGACGGCGTGTGCATCATCAATACCTCCCGCGGCACCAACGTTGACGAGGCCGCTCTGCTGGCCGCGCTCGAATCCGGCAAGGTCCGCGCCGCCGGTCTGGACGTCTACGCTGACGAGCCCGCCTCCAACTCCGCGCTGTACTCCCATCCGATGGTCTCCTGCACGCCGCATATCGGCGCTGCCACCGTTGAGGCGCAGAAGCGCATCGGCGCGGAGATCGTGGACATTATCACGAATTTCGGCAAATAATTTCAGTCATTTCGCACAAGGCGTTTGCGCTTGTATTTCTGGCGCGGATGCGATATGATAATTTTGAGCAATCTGCAAAAGGATCGCAATAGATTGGTACAATTTTTTGAGGAGGATTTACCAAAATGAATGCTTATGTTGCCAGTGTCATCGACTATGTCAAGCAGGCACACGGGAATGAGCCTGAATTCGTTCAGACTGTAGAAGAGGTTCTCTCTTCCGTTTCCCCGATCATGGATGCGCATCCCGAATACGAGAAGGTCGACCTTCTGAAGAGAATGGTCGAGCCCGAAAGAATGTTCACGTTCCGCGTCTGCTGGATGGATGATAAGGGCGAATATCATACAAACCGTGGCTGGCGCTGCCAGTTCAACGGCGCGATCGGCCCGTACAAGGGCGGCATCCGCTTCCAGAAGAACGTTTACGAAGGCATCATCAAGTTCCTCGGCTTCGAGCAGACCTTCAAGAACTCCCTGACCGGCCTGCCCATGGGCGGCGCAAAGGGCGGCTCCGACTTCGATCCTGCCGGCAAGTCCGACGCGGAAGTCATGCGCTTCTGCCAGAGCTTCATGACCGCTCTGTACCGCTACATCGGGCCGGACATCGACGTTCCCGCGGGCGACATGGGTGTCGGCGGCCGTGAGATCGGCTATATGTTCGGCCAGTACCGCAGACTCAAGGGTGTCTGGGAGAACGGTGTTCTGACCGGCAAGGGCATGAGCTACGGCGGCTCCCTGATCCGTCCGGAAGCAACCGGCTACGGCGCAGTTTACTATTTGCAGGAAGTCCTGAAGCATGAGAACGACACCATCGAGGGCAAGCGTCTTGCCATCTCCGGCTACGGCAACGTCGGCTGGGGCATCATGAAGAAGGCTGCCGAGTTGGGCGCGAAGGTCACCTATTTCGCAGGCCCCGACGGCTATATCCATGATCCGGACGGCGTCGTCGGCGAAAAGCTCGACTTCATCCTCGAGATGCGCGCAAAGGATCCGATGCACTGCAAGCCGTATGCCGACAAGTACGGCGTGGAATTTGTTCCGGGCGAAAAGTGCTGGGGCGTGAAGGACGTTGATGTCTATATGCCCGCTGCGACCCAGAACGACGTGCGCATGGAGTCCGCAGAAAAGATCGCCGCTTCCGGCGTTAAGTATTACATCGAGGTCGCCAATATGCCGACCACGAACGACGCTCTGAACTATCTGCGCGCGCAGAAGCACATGGTCGTCGCTCCGTCCAAGGCTGTCAATGCGGGCGGCGTCGGCGTTTCCGGTCTTGAAATGAGCCAGAACTCCGAGCGTCTGGTCTGGACGGCTGAGGAAGTCGATGCGCAGCTGCACAAGATGATGAAGAACATCCACAAGGTCTCCGCAGAGGCTGCCGAAGAGTACGGCCTCGGCTACGATCTGGTTGCGGGCGCCAACATCGCCGGCTTCAAGAAGGTCGCACAGGCCATGTACGAGCAGGGCGTGTTCTGATCTATTTCCATTCCATACACAGCAGCCCCAGCGGTTTTCGCCGCTGGGGCTGTTCCATTCTTTTCAGTGCAGCACTGGCGCGGGAACGCAAAAGGCTCCCCTTTGCATAAAGGGGAGCCTTTTGCGCGTCTATGGCTTTATCTCCGGTCATTTCATCTGCGCGATATCGCAGACGATCTCGACGCACTTGTCAACGCCGAGCGTGCCGCTGTCGAGGCAGACATCGTAATTCTCGGCCTCGCCCCAGTTGCGGTTGGTGTAATGCTTGTAATAGACCTTGCGCTTGCTGTCCTTCTCCTGCAGGCGCTTTTCCATGGGCTTGCTCGTCTCGCCGTAGCGTTCGCGCACGCGGGCGGCGCGGTGGGCCATGTCGGAGTGGATGAAAATGTGCAGGCAGTCCGGCTGATCCTTCAGGATGAAGTCGGCGCAGCGGCCGACGATAACGCACGGACCCTTGCTGGCAAGATCGCGGATGACGTTCGTCTGGCAGACGTAGAGCTTATCCGACACGGACATGGTATCGACCAGACCCATCGGGTGCGAGGAGACGGCAATATTAAACAGGAAGCTGCTGGTGACAGAGGCGTATTCGCCGATCTCCTCGATGAACTCATGCGAGAAGCCGCTTTCTTTGGCGACCTTGTCGACCAGCTCCTTGTCATAATAGGGGATGCCGAGCTTCTCGGCCACCGCCTTGCCGATGCTTCGTCCGCCGCTGCCAAACTGGCGGCTGATGGTGATGACCTTATTTGTCATAGGAACTCCCCCTTTATTTTGGTGGCTTCATTATACACCAAAATCGGCGGGTTGACAAATAAAAATTTTCGCCTGCGCGATGGTCTCCGTGATCTCAGCAGGAGCGGGACGCTGCTCCGCCCGGCAGACTGCATTGGTTTTATAGGAATTTACGGCAAATTCGCAAGCACCTGCCTGCTCGCCCGTTGGGAAGCTACGAATTTTCCGAAAATTTCCGTTAAAAACGGTGCATCCTGCCGGGCGGCGAGAATCCCGTCCCTTGCCAACTGCATTTGGTTTTTACAGATACGGCCGCATATCCTTGACCAGCTGGTCCTCCAGCCGGATGAGCGACTGGGCGAGGCCCCGCGCGTCCTCGTCCGCTGTGGGGTACTGGTTGCAGTAGCGGGCGAGCGACTTGATGCCCATCGAGCAGCCGGTCGAGATGAGATCGGCTGTCGTCGCGTCTCCGGGCTTCATGGAAAGCATCGCCTGCGTTTTCAGATACGACATGGCGCGCGCAGCCGGGTCTGCGCGCTTCGGCTCCTTGCCCTGGCCGCGCAGCCGGTCGGCCGCCTGTGCGGCAAGCTGCTCGTGCTGGCGCTTGCTGTCAAGCAGGCGCTTTTGCAGCGGGCCTTCCGCGCTGTTTTTCAGCACATCCTCCAGCGAACGGATGGCCATATCCGTCCCCGCCGCGCACTCCGACAGCAGATGCAGGGTATCTTCGTTCATATACATCTCCTCCTTCTGCGAGTATTGTGTTCCAAAATAGAAAAAAGTATGATACAATACGAAAAAAGGAGGCGCTGCTATGCGTATGGAACGGACGGTCCGCGAGATCGCGGGCGATTATGCCGTGCTGGAAAACGAGACAGGCGGCACAACGGAGGTCGCGCTGGCGCTGCTGCCGGACGGCATTGCCGAGGGCACGGTGCTGATTTTTGAAAATTTTGAATACCGCATAAAGGAGAATATGCCATGATCCGTCATATCGTCATGTGGAAATTCCGCGAGGGAGAAGCGGAAAACCGCGAAAAATTCCTGTCTGGCCTGCAGGCGCTGGACGGCGTGATTCCGGAGATCCGCCATATGGAGATCCACCGCAGCTGCAAGCCCGGCAATCCCTACGACGCCTGTCTGATCGCCGATTTTGACGATCTGGACGCGCTGTCCCGTTACAAAAACGACCCGCGCCATGTCGCGGTGTCCACGCTCTGCAAGTCCATCCGCGAATCGCGCGGCGCGATCGACTACGAGCTGTAAGCCCGGTATATCGATTTACCGTTTCAGGAGGGAGCTTCATGAAGACCAAACATATTCAGAAGCAGCTGGATTTCTTCGTCCGCGATAAGGCGCACCATGCCTACCGCAAGCCCGCAGGGGACGCGCACGCGCTCGCAGAGACGTTTGCGGCACAGGGGCTTGACGATATGCAGCGCTCCGTCGCACGGCTGCGCTATGTGCTGGCGCAGGAAACGCCCGTCGTTTTCCCGGATGAGCGCATCACGCTGCTGCGCACCGTGCGCACCATTCCGGAGATCCACACAGAAGAAGAGGACAGGCAGCTGCACGAGACGCACGCGTTCCATGAAAACGGCCGCGTATTCAATATGTGCCCCGATTACGGGATGCTGATGGCGGACGGCTTTACGAAAAAGGCCGAAAAGATTCGCACGCAGCTGGAAAAGGCAGAAACGGCGGAGCAGAAGGAATTTCTGCAGGCCATGCTGGACGTGCTTTCCATCGTGACGGACTTCGCCGCGCGCTACCGCGAGGAGGCGCTGCGCGTAGGCAACCAGACGGTTGCGGACACGCTTTCCAAGATCCCCGCCAACGCGCCCGAGACGCTTCTCGAAGCGCTGCAGTTCCTGCGCCTGCTGCATTACGCCATGTGGTGCAACGGCAACTATCACAATACCATCGGCCGTATCGACCAGTTCCTGTACCCCTATTACCGGCACGATCTGGACGCAGGGCTTCTGACGAAGGACGAGGCGCTTGAGCTGCTGGAGGAGTTTTTCGTCTCCTGCAACCGCGACAGCGACCTTTACATCGGCATCCAGCAGGGCGACAACGGGCAGACCATCGTACTGGGCGGCTCGAACGAGGACGGCTCCGACGCGTATAACGACCTGTCCGAGCTGTGCCTGATCGCCAGCCGCGACCTGTGCCTCATCGACCCCAAGGTCAACCTGCGCGTGCACAAAAACACGCCGCTGTCCGTCTATGAGCTTGCCACGACGCTCACACAGAAGGGCCTCGGCTTCCCACAGTATACGAACGACGAAATTGTCATTCCCGCGCTGCTGCGCTGGGGCTATGAGAAAAAGGACGCCTATAACTACACGCTGGCCGCCTGCTGGGAAATTCTTGTGACGGGGTATATGGATCTTGTCAACTGGGACAGCCTGAACTTCCTCAAGACCGTGCAGGACGCCTGCGAGCATCTGCCGGAGTGCAAAACATATGAAGACTTCGCGGCGCTTGTGAAGCAGAATATCGAGGCGCAGGCCGGGGCGCTCATGGCGGAGACGAAAAACGTCTATAAAGAGCCGTCGCCCCTCGTGAGCCTCATGTGCCCGGACTGCCTCGAAAAGATGCGCGATATCTCGAAGCCCGGCAAGTATAATAACTACGGCTTCCACGGCGACGGGCTTGCCACAGCCGCCGATTCCATGGCCGCTGTCCGCAAATACGTCTACGACGAGAAGACCTTCACGCCGGAAACCATGTTCGCCATGCTGCACGCCGATTTCAAGGGCTATGAGCGCGAACAGAATATGCTCCGCTACGAAGGCCCGAAGTTCGGCAACGACGATGATTTTGTCGATTCCATCGCTGTGCAGCTGCTCGACTGGTATGCCGACGCGCTGGAAGGGAAGAAAAACGACCGCGGCGGCTGCTTCCGCGCGGGCACGGCCTCGGCCATGTATTATATCTGGCATTCGAAGGACGCGCCTGCCTCGCCCGATGGCCGCAGCGCGCATGAGGCGCTGCCCTGCAACTACTCGCCGTCCCTCTTCGCCCGCTGCGAAGGTCCGATCTCCATCATCAAATCCTTCGCCAAGCCGCATCTGACGCGCGTTGCCAACGGCGGCCCGCTGACCGTCGAGCTGTCCGACACCATGTTCCGCAATGAGGACGCCATCCGCAAATGCGCCATGTTCGTCAAGAGCTTCATGGACATGGGTGGACACCAGATGCAGATCAACGCCGTCAACCGCGACAGGCTCCTCGACGCGCAGAAGCACCCGGAGAATTACCGCAACCTCATCGTGCGCGTCTGGGGCTGGAGCGGCTACTTTGTCGAACTCAATGAGATCTATCAGAACCATATCATCAAGCGCTCGGAAATGAGCCTGTAATACCGAAAGAAAGGAAGCATCACTATGCTGGAAGCACTGAAAGAACAGGTATTGAAAGCCAATCTGGCCCTGCCGAAGCACGATCTCGTCACATTCACCTGGGGCAACGTCTCCGCCATCGACCGCGAAAGCGGCCTGATCGCCATCAAGCCGTCGGGCGTGGAGTACGATGAGATGACCGCCGACGACATCGTGCTCGTGAGTCTGGAGACCGGCGAGCGCGTCGAGGGCCGTCTCAAGCCCTCGTCCGACACGCCGACGCACGTAGAACTGTACCGGGCCTTCCCGTCCATCGGCGGCATTGTCCACACGCACAGCCGCTGGGCGACCAGCTTTGCGCAGGCCGGCGCCGGCATCGACGCCATGGGCACCACGCAGGGCGATTATTTCTACGGCCAGATCCCCTGCACCCGCAGCATGACGCCGGAGGAGATCAAGGACGCGTATGAAAAGAACACCGGCCTTGTCATCATCGAGGAATTCAAGCGCCGCGGCATCGACCCGGCACAGGTTCCCGCCGTGCTCGTCCACAACCACGGCCCGTTCACCTGGGGCAAGGACGCGGACGAGGCGGTCTACCACGCCGTTGTGCTTGAAGAGGTCGCGTTCATGAACTTCCACGCCAAACTGCTGAACCCCGCCGCAGGCCCCATGCCGCAGGTGCTGCTCGACAAGCATTACCTGCGCAAGCACGGCGCGAACGCCTATTATGGACAGGGCTGAGGCGCAGAAGGCGCTGCAGGCCTGCATCGCAGATGAGCAGGCCTATCAGTTCACGAGCTTTTCCCACCGCGACGCGTGGGAGCTTGGCCATGCGCTGGTGGACGCGTGCGAAAAGATGGGCGCGCCGCTTGCCGTGGAGATCGAGATCAATCACGTGATCGTCTTCCGCTATTACCCGGACGGCACGGGCGCATATCACGAGCAGTGGCTGCGGCGCAAGCGGAATCTGGTCAACCTGCTTGAAAAAAGCTCCCAGCGCGCGTATTACGAGCTGGAGGTCAATTGCGAGGATCAGGAACGCGACTGGCGGCTGCCGCGCAGTGACTACGCCGCGTGCAGCGGCGCGTTCCCCATCCGCATCCGCGGCGGAAGCGTCATCGGCGTCGCCGCTGTCTCCGGCCTCCCGGATCCCGGCGACCAGACCGCCCTTCTGAACGGCCTGCGCGCTTATTTTGAAGCGCATTCATAAGGCTTATTCTATGCGCTGTCACAGAGACTTCTGTATCCTGCACAGTTCAGCGCGCGCTGAATTCTGCGGCAGAATCCCTCCGCTATTGACGCGCCGACAGAACAAACGGCTCCCGTATGCAGCTGCATACGGGAGCCGTTGGCTTTGCAGATCACTCGGCAAGCTGCCACATGAGTTGGGCCAGAAGGTTCGTGATGGTTTCCATGTCGTCTGCGGGGATGTACTCAAAGCGGCCGTGGAAGTTTTCGCCGCCGGTGCACAGGTTCGGGCAGGGGAGGCCCTCAAAGGACAGGCGTGCGCCGTCCGTGCCGCCGCGGATGGGGACGACCTTCGGCGTGACGCCGACGGATTCCATCGCCTTTTTCGCGTTCTCGATCAGGAACATACACGGGGCGATCTTCTCCTTCATGTTGTAATAGCTGTCGCGCAGCGTGAGCGCTGCGGTGCCTGCGCCGTAGCGGCGGTCAATTTCCGCGCAGGCTTTTTCCATGACGGCCTTGCGCGCTTCAAATTTCGCGCGGTCGTGGTCGCGGATGATGTATTGCAGCTCCGCCTGCTCCGTCTCGCCGCGCATGGCGACAAGATGATAAAAGCCCTCGTATTTTTCCGTGTAATACGGCGTCTCCAGCGCCGGGAGCAGGCCGTGCAGTTCCATGGCGACGAGCGCGGCGTTGACCATCTGACCTTTTGCGGTGCCGGGGTGGATGGACTTGCCGCGAAGTTCGATTTTCGCACTGGCGGCATTGAAGTTGTCGTATTCCAGTTCGCCGAGCGCGCCGCCGTCAACGGTGTAAGCGTAGTCTGCGCCGAAGCCCGCCACATCAAACCGGTCGGCACCGCGGCCGATCTCCTCGTCGGGCGTAAAGGCGAGTTTGACGGTTCCATGCGGCTTTTCGGATGTAAGCAGCAGCTGTGCAGCGGACAGGATCTCCGCCACGCCCGCCTTATCGTCCGCGCCGAGCAGCGTCGTGCCGTCCGTGACGATCAGGCGCTTGCCGACAGAGTTTTTCAGCTGCGGGTATTCCTTCGGAGAAAGCATGATGTGCTTCTCTTCGTTCAGGACAATATCGCCGCCGTCGTAAGGCTCTGTGATGCGTGCGCGGATGTTCTCGCCGGGGGCGTCGGGCGAGGTATCCATGTGGGCGATGAGGCCATAGACGGGGATTTTTTTGTCACAGTTCGCCGGCACGGTGCCGTAGACGTAGCCGTCCTGATCGACGTGCGCGTCGGCAATGCCCATGTCCTGCATCTGGCGGACAAGCTCCTGCGCAAGCGCAAGCTGCCGCGCGGTGGACGGGCACGTCTCGGACGCTTCGTCCGAGGTCGTGGGATAGGAAACGAGCTTCAAAAAGCGTTCAACGACTGTCATGTGTGTGTTCTCCTTTGTGTCAGTATTGGAAAATGCTTCCGCCGACAAACTCGCGCACGATGGAGTCGCGCGGGACATACGGCGTATCGAGCGGCGGCAGGCTCCGTACCACGTCCATCAGGACGGTCAGGCCGTGCTCCGCAATAAACGCGTCGTCCAGATCGGACGCGAACTGTGGGATCTGGCGCAGGTATTTTGCCAGAATGCACAGCTCGTAATCGTGGAACGAGTCGATGTGGATGGAGGCGTTGGGTTTGTTGGGCGCGATATACTTCTGTTCGCCCGCGTTGACGGATTCGGCGCGGAGGATCGTGTCGCGCAGGGAATTGCCGCGGCCCTGATAATTGCGGATCATGCGGCGCGCCACGCGCACCTGTTCGGGGTGGATGATGCGGTCGCCGGACGTGATGATACGCGTTCTGGGCGCAACGTAAATGCCGGTGGCGCGGTCGCGGATGGGATCGAAGAGCAGGGGATTGAGCATATGGATGCCCTCGGCGATGATCACAGCCTCGCGGCTGCCCTGCATGGGGGTGTAGCCGCCGGTGCGGTTGTTGGGAAAGTCGTACCACGGCACCTGCACCGTCTCGCCGTTCGACAGCCGGTCGATGGTGTCAAGCAGCAGCTCCCGGTTGACGCACAGGGGCGACTCCCAGTCCGTTAAGTCCTTTGGCCGCTCGGAGAGCGGCAGAAAGAAATTGTCCATGCTCAGCAGGCAGACCTTGACGCCCAGATTTTCGAGATACGTCTGCAGGCGCATCGCCGTCGTCGTCTTGCCGGAGCCGGAGGGGCCGGTCAGGCAGACGAAGGGCTTGCGCGGCTGTGCGCTCAGGATCGCGGCGGCAGCGGAGCTGATCTTGTCGTGAAAGACCTCCTCACAGCGCAGAACGAACTGCGTCTGGTTCCGCATGGCATAGACAACGTCTTCAATGTCAATAACTCGCATTTTCTTCCTCCTTATGCGCGTTCCACCGCGCCATCATGCGGCGGTAGATCAGAACAAAGCAGAGCACGTGCACCGCGCTCGTCACGACCCAGCTGACAGGGTAGGACAGATACAAAACGTCAAGCGTGTGGTGCGTCTGGAAGATCGTGTAGATCCAGATGATGCGCAGCACGCACGCACCGAAGATCGTCACGACCATCGGCATCCAGCTCCGGCCAAGTCCGCGCACCATGCCGCAGCACGTCTCCATGATGCCGCAGACGAAATAGGTCATGCCCATATACGTCACGCGCACCATGCCGCTGGCAATGACGGAGGCATAGGCCGGGTCGTCCTTTGCAATGTAAATGCCGAGCAGCGGCTGGCCGAAGAAGTACAGCAGCGCGCACATCGGCACGCCGATGAGCAGGACTGTCAGGATGCAGTCGCGGTAGACGGGCTTGATGCGCTCCGGCTTGCCCGCGCCGAGATTCTGGCTGGTAAAGGTCATGGAGGCGTGATAAACGGAGTTGCAGGCCGTATAAATGAACGAGTCGAGATTGCCTGCCGCCGTGTTCGCCGCGACCACGTCCGCGCCGAAGGAGTTGATCGAGGACTGGATCATGACATTGGAAATATTGAAGATCACGGACTGAAGACCCGCAGGCAGGCCGATCTGGATCATGCGCAGGGCCTCGTCCGGGTAAAAGCGGAGCTTTTTGAGCTCCAGCTGCGCGCAGCCCTCCAGCCGCATCAGGCAGACGAGCACGAGCGCCAGCGCGAGATACTGCGAGACGACGGTTGCGATTGCGACGCCCGCCACGCCGAGCCGGCAGACGATCACGAAGAACAGATTCAGCAGCACATTGACCGTGCCGGAAACGGACAGGAAGAAAAACGGCTTTTTCGTGTCGCCGAAGGCCCGCAGCACCGCCGCGCAGAAGTTATACAGAAGCGAGGCGGGCACGCCGATGAAGTAAATTTGCAAATACCGGTCGGACAGGGGCAGAACGTCCTCCGGCGTATCCATCAGGCGGAGCAGGGGACTGGCCAGGAAAAAGCCCAGCAGGAAGACCACGACGCCAAGCCCAAGCCCCAGCACGACCGAGGTGTGCACGGAGCGGGAGACGCGCTCGTCATCCCGGCAGCCGAGATAGCGGGCGACAAGGATGTTGACGCCGACGGAAATGCCGATGAACGCGCCAATGAGCAGGTTGATAAGCGACGTTGTTGCGCCGACGGCGGCAAGGGCCGTGCTGCTGTCAAATTTGCCGACGACAATGACGTCGGCGGCGTTGAACAGCAGCTGTAAAATGCCGGTCAGCGCCAGCGGGACGGAAAAGCGGATGATCTGCGGCAGGGGTCTGCCCTCGGTCATCACGATCGAATTTGCTTTTGTTGCTGCCATGGGGATGGTGCCCTCCTATTTCTCTTTCAGAGTGTCAAAAAATGCGAGCCACGGTTCAGCCTGCGGCGGGTCATGCGCGAAGACGAGGCGTTCATTCGTCTGCGGGTGGAAAAACGCGATTTGATACGACCAGAGGCCGAGCGGGCCGTCTGACTGTGCGCCGTATTTCCGGTCGCCGCAGAGCGGCAGGCCGCGGGAGGAAAACTGCGCGCGGATCTGATGCGTCCTGCCGGTTTCCAGCCGGATACGCACAAGCGCGCGCCCGTCCTTCACGCCAAGCACCCGGTACGAAAGCCGGGCAGGCCGTGCGTCCGGGCCGGGGGTGTGCGTGACGAAGGTTTGCTTTTTCGCTGCGTCGCGCGTGAGAAGATCGGCCAGAACGCCCTCCGGCGCGTCCGGGATCCCCTCCAATACGGCGAGATAGTCCTTTTCAAATGTATGCGCCTGCACCTGCCGGGACAGGATGCTGTCAGCCATGCGCGACCGCGCGTAGACCATCACGCCGCCCACGGGCCGGTCGAGCCGGTGCACGACGCGCACGCAGCCGGTTTCGTCCTCTCCCAGCGCCCGGCGCAGCAGCTCCGGCATACCGTCCGGCTCGTCAGTGGACAAAACGCCCGCAGGCTTGAGACAGACGACGATTCGATTGTCGGTGTATAAAAGCTCCATTTGCGGTTCCTATGGCGGGTGATTTGTGAGGTGATGCACGGGCGCGTGCATCTATGCTCAAGTTATTATAGTATAGCACGCTTTCCCCGTTTCGTCACGCAGTTTTGCGCACGGGATAAAAAATGTCTTAAAAATTCTTAATTCTGCCCGGAAGCTTGCGGAAGTGTGATATAATAGCGCCACAAAAAGGAGGGAGCAGCCATGGAAGAGGCGATTCGCATTCTGGTGGTGGACGATGAGCCGGATATCCGGCGTATCTGCCGGATCCTGCTGGAGACAGGCGGCTATACCGTGTTGGAGGCCGCGACAGGCGCGGAGGCGGTCGAGCAGGTCCGGCAGCACCCGGAGCTTGATCTTATTTTAATGGATATCATGATGCCGGAGCTGGGCGGCTATGACGCGTGCAGCCGCATCCGGTCGTATTCCACAGCCCCGGTCCTGTTTCTGACCGCCAAGACGCAGGAGGGCGACAAGCGCTGCGCATATGATTCCGGCGGCGACGATTTTCTCGCCAAGCCGTTTTCCCACGCGGAGCTGATGATGAAGGTCGAGTCGCTGCTGCGGCGCTACCGGGTGTATAAGAGCAAATCGAGCGGGCGGACGCTCCGGCCCGGCATCGTGCTCGACGAGGAAAACCGGCGCGTGCTGGTAAACGGCCAGCCGCTGGAGCTGACGGAGACGGAGTTTTCCATTCTCCACTGCCTGGCGGAGAACCGGGGCCGCGTCGTGCCGGTGCGCACGATCTATGAGACGGTCTGGCATGAGACATATATGCCGGCGTCAAACAATACCGTGATGGTGCATATTGTGAACCTGCGCAAGAAGCTGGAGGAGGATCCGGCCAACCCGCGCCTGATCCGCACCGTCTGGGGAAAGGGCTATCAGATTGACTGAAAAGAAGAAGCATTTTGTCTCGCTGAGCGTCAAGCCGCTGTTCGTGCTGCTGCTGGGGCTGGTGCTGGGCGTGTGCGTCTGCCTGCTGGCGAACTTCACCGGCGAGCAGATCATCGAACGCAGCTATATGAACGACAAGGCTGTTTTGAAGCGCACGAACAGGGCTGCCCAGGAGTTCCAGTCCTTTGTGCGGCAGAACAGCATCTCCACGCGCGACACGGATATGCTGGCCCGCTGGGGCGAGTCGAGAAAAAACTATTATATCATGCTTTACCACGACCAGCGGCAGATCCTCGAGATCGGCTGGTGGGGCGCGGACAGCGCGGCGGTCGACGCGTATTCGCTCAAGGAGCAGATGGCCAGCGTCGTCTATCCCATCGTGTTTCGCGACGGCACGTTTTACGCCGTGATCTATGATAATTCCGATTCCGGGCTCTACGATCTGTTGTGGATCGTTTCGCTGCTGCTGGGCTGCGCGGTTCTGGCGCTGACGCTGCTGGCGTATAACCGCCGCATCGCGCGCAGAGTCGTCGCCATCTCGCAGGAGGTGCAGTCCATCGGCGCGGGCAATCTCTACTTGCAGCTGGAGCCGAAGGGCCGCGACGAGATCTCACAGCTGACAGCCAGCGTCGAGCAGATGCGCCTGTCGCTCCTGCGCAAGACCAGCGAGGAGCAGCGTGCCCTGCAGCAGAACAGCGACCTCATCACCGCCATGTCGCATGACATCCGCAACCCGCTTACCGCGCTGCTCGGCTATCTCGATCTTGCGAAAAACGGGCAGTACCGCTCGGAAGACGAGCTGCAAAGCTATCTGGACGCTGCCTACGGCAAGGCCGAGCAGCTCAAGACGCTGACAGACGAACTGTTCCGGTATTCGCTGCTGTTTGGATGCAAGGAGCTGCCCATGCAGATGGAAATCTATGACGCGCGGCTGCTTCTGGAGCAGCTGCTGGGCGAGAGCCGTGTCCAGCTGCAGCAGCAGGGCTTTATGGTGCAGCTGCTGCTGCCGCAGCAGGAGGTGCAGATCGAGGCCGACGTGATGTATCTGAAGCGGGTGCTCGACAATCTCTTCGACAACATCCGCAAATATGCTGACCCCGCCCAGTCTGTCGCCATCGCCGCCCTGATCGAAGACGGCGCGCTGCACATCTGCCTGTCCAACAGCGTGAACCCCGCCTCCGGCCGCATCGAGTCCAATAAGATCGGCCTGCGCACCTGTGCAAAGATCATGGCCCAGATGGCCGGCGGCTTCAAGCGCTACACGGAAAACGGAAAATTTACCGCCGAGGTCATCCTGCCCATCCAGGCAGAGACAATGCCGTCGGAGTAAAGCGGCAGACTGTCAGATTTGCGCAGCACCCTGTAGGGGCCGATGCCTACATCGGCCCGGCAGAATGCACCAATTTTACGGGAATCTCCGGCGAATTCGCGGTTGCCCAACGGGTCGATGTGGGCATCGACCCCTACAATCGAATGCGCGGAAACCTACGAATTCGCCGACAATCCACTGCATTCCGCCGGGTGCAGGCAAAGTCAGTTCTTAAAAAAATATGAAAAATGCAACGCCGGGCTTTCTTTTGCGTCTTTGTTTTGGTATGATACAGACGGCAAGATAGGCCGCCTGTACTGTGCGTCAGCACAAGATATAGATTATGGACATTGGGCATGAAATGAAAAGGAGTATTACATGAAAACAAAACGGATTTTTGCGCTGCTGCTTGCGGCGCTGATGATCGTGGGCCTGTTTGCAGGCTGCTCAAAGGACGGGACGAAGGACCCCGGCAAGACCGATCCGGGCAATTCTCTGATCGACCAGACCAAGCCCTCCCAGACAACGGCAAAATACGCCTATAAGGCCGATTATCTCGACCTGACCATGCCGGACGGCGTGCAGTACCTCAACCAGATCTGCGCTGCCGGAACGACGCTCTATCTGACGGCCAGCATGCAGGGGGAAGAAATCACCAACACTGACCCCGACACGGGCGAAACCTGGTCGTATTACGACTCCTGCTTGGGCGTTCTGACCATTGACCCGGATACCGGCACATGCACAGAGCTTTCCAGCCTGCAGCTGCCGGAGGTTCCGGAGGGAGCGGAGGGCAGCGTCAACTGCTACAACATGATCGGCTCGGACGACGGGACGCTCTGGATGCTTGTAAACGTCTATGCGACGCAGTATGAGCTGCCCGACGATTTTGACCCCAACACGGACAGCAAGTGGAACTACCCCTCCACGGATATCAACGGCTCGTATCTGATGCACATCGCTGCCGACGGCAGCACGATCGCCAGCCTCGACCTTTCCGACACGAACAACGAGGACAACGAGGACGGCATGAGCGGCAACCTCAGCTCCTTCGCCGTCGACGCCGCCGGCAATCTCTACGTCAGCGACTATAATAATATTTACGTCCTCGATGCAGAGGGCAACGTGCAGTTCAAGCTCGACGGCAGCCAGTATAACGGCAGTCTGTACCGGCTGAACGCACAGCAGGTTGGCGTTATGTGGTACAATTACACGGACGACGTGAATGCCGCCGATGAAAACGGCCAGTATTTCGTCCCCATCGATCTGGAAACGAAGGATTGGGGCGAGAAGGTCAAGCTGCCGTCCAACGTGTGGAGCATCTTCCCGGGCGACGATGCCTATGACTTCTACTACGCCTACAATAATAACATCTATGGCTATGCCGCCAAAACGGACACGAAGGAGAAGCTCGTCGACTGGCTGGCCTGCGACGTTGACACCAACAATATGTCGGGCTATGCCATGCTCTCCGACAGCCGCGTGGCCGCCCTCATGCAGGACTGGAGCACCGACCCCACGACCTATCAGCTGATCGTCCTGCACCGTGTGGACGCGTCTGAGATCAAGGAAAAGAAGGTTCTGACACTCGCGTGCATGTATCTCGACTGGAACCTGCGCAGCATGATCGTCGAATACAACAAGACGAACGACGAGTACCGCATCAATGTCGTCGACTACAGCGAGTACGCGACCGACGACGATTACAACGCCGGCGTCACCAAGCTCACCACCGAGATCATCAGCGGCAGCGTGCCGGATATTTTCCTGACCAGCAACCTGCCGATTGATAAGTATGCCGCCAAGGGCGTCATCGCTGACCTCAATACCTTCATGGACGGCGGAAACGGCCTGAGCCGCGACTATTTTGTCCCACAGGTCATGAGTGCGCTGGAAAAGGACGGCAAGCTCTATGAGCTGCCCACCAGCTTCTCCGTGCAGACGGCCTACGCGCTGTCTTCCATCGCGAGCCAGTATGACACATGGAACGTCGCTGCCGTGCAGGACGCCATGACACAGCTGCAGGAGGGCGCGACGGTCTTCTCCAACGGCTGGACGAAGAACACGGCTCTGTCGAACTGCCTGTCCCGCAACCTGTCTGCTTTCGTCGACTGGACGACGGGCAAGTGCGAGTTTGACTCCGAGGCGTTCCAGCAGCTGCTGGCCTTCTGCAATTCCTTCCCGGCAGAAACCAGTGACGGTGACGGCGCGATTGCCTATGCCTCCTCCGCCGATATTGCCGTTGACGACGCGATGTGGGACTCCGACGCGACCCGCATCACGAACGGCAAGCAGCTCATGTCGACGACCGGGATGTACAGCTTTGACTCCTATATCTGGAACGTCTACGCGATCCGCGACAAGATCACCTTTACCGGATATCCGACCGAGGACGGCTCCGGCAGCTCGTTCGATCTTCAGATGCCGATGGCCATTTCCTCCGTCACGAAATACCCCGACGCCGCGTGGGACTTCGTCTGCTCGATCATCAAAAAGATGAACACGATAGACGAGAACAATTACTATTACGGCTTCCCCATCAGTCAGGCCGCGTTTGACGCAGAAATGACCGACATCATGACCGAGCAGTACCAGCTGGACGAAAACGGCGAACAGGTCGACTGGGACGGCGACGGCGAGCCCGACAAGGTCATCCGGGGCGGCTATGAGACCATGGAAAACGGCGAAACGGTCTATAAGGATGTCTATGCGCTGACGCAGGAGGACATTGACCAGATCCTGGGCGTGATCAACAGCACGCACAGCGTCTATGACTACGATCAGGAGATCCTCGACATCATCACCGATGAGGTCGCCGCCTACTTTGCCGGAGACAAGGATGTTCAGACCACTGCCAGCATGATCCAGAGCCGCGTGAACCTGTACGTGCAGGAGCAGCGGTAAAACAACAAAAAAAGCTCCCCTTGCCGCGCCTAACGCGGCAAGGGGGAAGCAACTGCGAAACAGCTTTTGTAGGGGCCGATGCCCACATCGGCCCGTTGGGAAGCTGCGAATTAGCCGAAGGTTTCCGTTAAAAACAGTGCATTCTGCGCGGGCCGATGTGGGCATCGGCCCCTACAAACAAGTGCGTAAGTACATGCGGATTTCCCACCCAGAAACGAAAATGCCGATAAATCCCGATTGAGATTCGGTCGGGAGCTATGAGCATTTTCCAACGCAAAGGAGACACGAAAACGTGCAGAAGCTATCTCTCCGGTCGCGCGGGAAATATGAAACAAGACCGTCCGGGAAAGGGCTATGGACGCGGATGAACAACAAGGTGCGCGATTTTCTCGCGTCGATGTGCTTCTCCGGGCCAAGCTTTCTCGGTATGCTGGCGTTTTATATCATCCCGTTCCTGATCGTCGTCTACTATTCCTTCACCGCGGGTCTGACCGACCACAGCTTCGCGGGTCTCAAAAACTATATCAACGTCTGGCAGAACGGCGCGTTCAAGATCGCGGTCAAGAATACGTTCACGTTCACCGGCCTTTCCGTGCCGCTGGCGGTCGTGCTGTCTTTGGGACTGGCGCTGATGCTCGAGGCGCGCATTCCGCTCAAGAGCGAGTTCCGCACGTTCTTTCTCAGCCCCATGATGGTGCCCATCGCGTCCATCATCCTCATCTGGCAGGTGCTGTTCCACTATAACGGCGTCGTGAACGAATTTCTCGCCGTGTTCGGTGCGGACAAGATCGACTGGCTGAAATCGGATTACTGCATGGTCGTCATTGTCGTGCTGTTTTTGTGGAAAAACCTCGGATACAACATGATCCTGTTCATGGCCGCGCTCAGCAATATCCCGCGCGAGCTTCTTGAGGTCGCGGAGGTCGAGGGCGCGTCGGCGGCGTATCAGTTCTTCCATATTAAGCTCCGGTATCTTTCCCCGACGGTGCTGTTCGTGACGATTTTGTCCATCATCAACTCGTTCAAGGTCTTCCGGGAAATTTATCTTCTGACCGGCAATTATCCCTATGACGGGCTTTACATGATGCAGCATTTCATGAACAATATGTTCAATTCCGCCGACTATCAGCGGCTTTCCGCCGCGGCAGTGCTGCTGGCAATCGTGATCGTCATTCTCATTGCGCTTTTGTTCTTTGTGGAGAACATCTTCGGAAAGGACGTGGAGGGATGAGAAAGAAAAAACGGTATTTTTCCCGTGCGACGTGCTTTATTCTCTGCGCTGTCTTTGCACTGCTGTTTCTGCTGCCGACGGTTCTGACGATCACGAATTCGTTCATGACCCAGAGTGAGATCACAGCCAGCTACGGTCAGGTCTTCGAAAACGCCAACGACGGCAAGAGTTATATCTCCAAGACCATCAATCTCAAGTTTATCCCCGACAAGGTCAGCTTCACGCAGTATTTCACGGTCCTGCTCAAAAGTCCGGATTATCTGCTGAAATTCTGGAACTCGGTGATTCTGACCGCACCGATCGTCTTCGCGCAGCTCATGGTCGCGTCCATTGCGGCCTACGGCTTCACGCGCTGGCGCGGCAAGGTGCGCGACAGTCTGTTTTTCTTCTATGTGATCCTGATGCTCATGCCGTATCAGGTCACGCTGGTGCCGAACTATCTGGTCAGTGACTGGCTGCACCTGCTCAATACCCGGTGGGCGATCTTCCTGCCCGGCGCGTTCGCGCCGTTCTCGGTATTCCTGCTCACCAAATTCATGCGCCGCATCCCCATGGCCGTCATTGAATCGGCCAAGATCGATGGCGCGAACGAGTGGCACATCTTCTGGAACATCTGCCTGCCGCAGTGCCGGAGCGCCCTCTATTCTATTGCGATCCTTGTGTTCATCGACAACTGGAACATGGTTGAGCAGCCTCTGATCCTGCTCAACGACGTTGAAAAGCAGCCGCTTTCGATGTTCCTGTCCAGCATCAACGCCGGCGAAATCGGCATTGCCTTCGCCGCCGCTGTCATTTACATGATCCCCGGCCTGCTGCTGTTTTTGCACGGCGAGGCATATCTGGTGGAGGGTATCGCACATTCTGGCTCTGTGAAAGGATAAGGGAAAGAGATATGGAAAACGGTGTAAGAAAACGCGAATGGGTCAAAACTGCGGCCATCATCCTGCTGGCCGTGCTGCTGGTGCTGACCTTTTTCTCAAAAACGATCATGAACGCCTCGCTGCCAGAGGTCGCCACGCAGCAGGTGTCCTCCGGCGCGATCAACGCCCGCATCCGCGGGCAGGGGACCGTCGAGGCCAGCGAGGTCTATAACGTCACGATCAAGCAGACCCGCAAGGTTTCCAGCGTGCTGGTCAAGACCGGCCAGGAGATCAACGTCGGCGATACGCTTTTCGTGCTGGAAGCGGAGGATTCGGACGAACTCAAGCAGGCCGAGACTGATCTGGAAACGCTGCAGCAGAATTACGACAAGAGCCTGATTGAAGCCGGAAACACGGCGGCGCAGGAAAACCGCGACGTGCAGAATGCACGCGATGCTTATAATGAAGCGCTTGCGATTTACCGTCAGTACAGCACCATGGACGCTTCGCAGCTTGCCACGCAGAAAGCGGCCTCCGAAGCGAAGCTGAAGGAACTTCAGACGGCGAAGACCACAGTCGATAATCAGATCACGAAGATCAAGGCCGAAAAAGACTATACGGATGCACAGGCAACGGTCACGGAGCACGAAGCGACGGTGAAGTCGCTGGAAGCGGAAAAAGAAAAGCTGCTGGAATCACTTCCGCTGTCGTACAAAGATTGTAGCAATGCATCGTATTATCAGACAGAAATAGATAAAATACTGCAAGATAGACTATATATAGAGAACCTTACACGATATGAAAAGGTATTTGCGGCGTTTAGTACATTGTGTGACAATGATTTCGCAATTATGAAAGAGTGCTATGAGGATAGATCAGATGTCTCAATGATTAAACGAATTGAGGGGAATAGTTCGTCTGCAAGGTATGATAAGGATGGAAATCCAATTGAGACTCCATCTGGATCGACAGAAGAAACTGTAATCAAATATCGTGAGGCGTTTGCCAAACTTGCTCCTTATTACTACGGCTATGAGAACCCGCGAACAGAGGGACTGCTCATTTTGCAAGATAAGATAAAAGTTGCGACAATCAACGATAAAATTGAAGCGGCCAACAGTGAAATGAGCACCGCAAAAACCATCGTCGGCAATTATGAGCGCTCCATCGAATCTCTGGAAAGCCAGAGCGAGGCGCTTGACACGCAGATCACCGATCAACAGACGGCAGTGGACAAACTCACCAGCGCGTCTTCCGCAGCTGAAACGGTCAAATCTACGAAAAAAACCCTTGAAGACCTTGTTTTCAAACAGAATCTCGGCGATTCGTCCTCCATCGACATGGAGGCGTCCAAGAAGGCCATCGAGCGCAAGCAGGAGGAAGTTGCAAAGCTCCGCGAGAATGCCGACGAGCTGGAGGTCAAATCCAGCGTGTCCGGCACCATCGCGTCCATCAGCGCCTCTGCGGGCAAGTCCATCGGCGGCGAGGAGCAGCCGCTTGCGACCATCAACGTGACCGATCGCGGCTTTACCGTCAAAATTGACGTCACAAACGAGCAGGCCAAAAAGGTCAAGGTCGGCGATACCGCCGAGCTGGTGAACTTCTGGGGCGGCGACGCGGTCGCGACGCTCGACCAGATCACGAATTCCCAGTCTTCGGGCAATCGCACCCTCGTCTTCACGCTCACGGGCGACATTCAGGCCGGGCAGAATATCACGCTCTCCATCGGCCAGAAAAGCTCGAATTACGACGCGCTCATTCCGCTCTCCGGTCTGCGCGAGGACTCCAACGGCAAATTCGTCTATGTCCTGCAGTCGAAGAATTCGCCGCTCGGCAGCCGTTATATCGCTACCCGCGTCACTGTGCAGGAGCTGGCCCGCGACGATAAGTCCGCCGCCGTTTCCGGCATCAGCCAGGGCGATTTCATCATCACGACCAGCAATAAGCCCGTGGAGGCCGGCAAGCAAGTGCGGCTTGCGGATAACGGATGAAGCAGCGCGGCCGGTTTGAACGGCGGCACAGGCTGCCGAGACTCCACGGAGGGAAGCTGGCCCTCCTGATCGCGTGCCTGATCCAGACGGCGCTGTCGGTGTTCTGCTTCGCCATGCTCGGCCATGTGCGCGGTATGCTCAAGACGCAGTCCGCCGCCGATGTCTGGCGCGGAGACAGCGAGGATCGCTTTGCGCAGATCTCCGCATTCCTGCCTACCACAGAGACGAAAACCCTTGACGATATCCGTTCGTTCCGCGCGACGCTTGAAAACGAGTTCGTCCAGAACTCCATGGAAGCGCCTGAGGGCGGCAGCCTCTACACCGACGCCTACAGCGGCCGGACGAGCCTGTCCGTCTCCGGCAAATCGCCCGGCAGCGTGACGGTCACGGCGGTCGGCGCAGGCGGGAACTATTTTCTGTTCCACCCGTTGACACTCCTGTCCGGCGGCTACATCTCGGACGAGGATTACATGGCCGACCGCGTCGTGCTGGATGCGCAGACGGCGTTCAACCTCTTCGGCAGCAGCGACGTAGCCGGAATGGAGGTTACGATCAACGGCCGGACTTTCCCCATCGCGGGCGTGGTGCAGAGTGAGTCCGATTTTGCGACGAACGCCGCCCTTGCTGCCGGGAACGAAGCCTCGGGCGATACAAGCGGTTCGAGCACGTCCACAGCCATGATCTATATGAGTTACAGCGCACTGAACGCCATGGCGGAACTGCCCATCGACTGCTATGAGATCGTCCTGCCCGACCCCGTTTCGGGCTTTGCGAAAAAGCTTATGACGGAGAAATTCCCCATCGGCAGCGGCGCGATCGTCCAGAACACCGGACGCTTCTCCGTCTCCGGCCTTATTTCCGTGATCGGCGCGTTCGGCAAGCGCACCATGACGACGAACGGCGTGATCTATCCCTACTGGGAAAACGCCGCCCGCATGGCCGAGAGCTACGCGGCGCTGTACCTGCTGCTGGGGACGCTGCTGGCCATCATGCCGGTCGTCTGCCTGACGATCGTGCTGGTGAAATTCATTACGAGTGAAGTTCGCAAGGGCTATTATAAAGCCTCCCACGCCATCGAAGACCGCGTGGAGGAAAACAAACGCAAACACTATATCGCAGGCGGCATCTGAATACAAATCGCCCGGCTCTATCCAAAGAGCCGGGCGATTTTCAAAGCCTTCCCTGCAGGGCATCTGTTATTTAACCTGTCACCGCGTTCAGCCGGTATCCTACGCCCCAGACGGTTTGCAGGAGCTTGGGCGCTTCCGGATCGTCATGTTATCATATCCTTTGCAGACAGTATCGCATAAATCCCGCGTTATTTTGAAACAGATTTGAAACAAACGCGCTTTTTGCACACGCAGGACAACGGCTATACGATGCGATCTACTCCGCATACCAATCTGCCTGCGGGGTGATGGGCTGGGAGATATCGTAATAGGTCAGGCCAGTTTCGCCGATGACGGACAGCTGCACGGCGGTGATGCTGTCCAGTGCGCAGAGCGTGGCGGCGATGGCGCGCACAGCGTTCGCTGCCTGCTGCGCGGAGACGTCGCAGCTCATGAAGTCGTCGGACAGGACTACGCTGGCCGAGCCATTCGTGACGGAAAGATCGAGCACCTGCGTCCGGTAGGGGATGGCCCGCGTCAGATTCACGGGAACCTCGCGGCTGACAAGCGCCTGAAGCGCAAGCAGCGGAAGCTGCTCCATGTCAGCGGTACGGACAACAGCATCGCGCGCGGCGAGCAGGCCATCTTTGTCGGGATAATACAGCTGCACGACATATTCCGGCTGGTCGGCAGATGTGTCGTACAGTAAAAACTGCTCTGCCGTATAAGTGACTTCCGTCTGCCGCTGCGTGCGCACGAGGCGCACACGGTCCACGCCGTCCAGCTGCGTCATGGTGAGCGTCAGACAGGCTGCCGCCAGCGACGCCGGAAGACCCTCCGGCGCGGTTTCGTCCAGAAGCAGCGTCAGCGTGCCGTCCTCGCAGGAATCAAAGGCACAGCTGCTGCTGAGCCCGTCCGGGAGGGAGAAGCCTTCCCCGGCAGGCGCGGTCAGATATTGCTGCAGCACAGCGTCCGGGCGTTCGTCCGGCACAGACACGGGACGTGCGGCAAGCGCGCCGATCCCGGTATCCGCGCCTTCGCCGGTGCAGTAATAGAACTGAAGCTGCGGTTCATCGGTGCTGCGGGGATAGACCGGTGCGGAGCAGCTGCAGAGCATACACGCCGCCAGCAGCACGGCAAGCAGGCGGAGCTTCTTTTTACGCATCCGGGTCGCCCTCCTCTCCGGAACCGAAGCTTGGAAATGTGACGGTAAAGCACGAGCCCTCGCCGACTGTGGAACGAACCGAGATCGTGCCGAAATTCCGCCCGACCATCTCATGTACGATGGAAAGGCCGAGTCCCGCGCCGCCGGCCTGACGGCTGCGGGCCTTGTCAACGCGGTAAAAGCGGTTGAAAATAGAGTCCAGCGCATTTTCGGGGATGCCGCTGCCGGTATCCTCCACATCGATGACAACGGTATCGTCCTCCTGCCGCACCCGGACATGGACGCTGCCGTTTTCCCGGTTATATTTGATGCCGTTTTCCACGAGATTGAACAGGATCTGATACGCATCGTCCTCAAAGGACAAAATCGTGCAGCCCTTTTCCACACTGGCTGTCAGCTTGACCGACTGCCGGTCGGCCAGCGGCACGAGCATACGGAACACGCGCGAGAGCGTCTGCCCGACGTCGACGACCTCGTGCTCACCGCCTTCTGTCTCGTCAGCCGAGGCCCGGCTGAGCGTGAGCAGCTTCTGCGCCATGCGCGTCAGCCGGTCGGACTCTGCGCCGATGTCGGCGACGAATTCCCGCATCGTGTCTGCGTCCATCTCGTTTTGCAGGATGGAGTCGGACAGCAGCTTGATAGACGCCAGCGGCGTTTTGAGCTCGTGCGAGGCGTCGGAGACGAACTGCCGTTCGGTGATCTCTGTCTGCTGCAGCTTGTCGGTGAGCTTATTGAACTCCGCCGCCAGCGTCGCGTACTCGTCCGAGCCGCGCATTTGAATTTTGTGGCTGTATTCGCCCTCGCGCACGAGGCGCATGGAGGTCATGATCCGCCGCATACGGCTCGAACCGGTCACGGTAAACACGACCGCGCACAAAAAGATGATTCCGATCAGCACCAGCGAGCCGCGGAAGATCGTGCGCTCGAGACTTGCGATGATGCTGCCCTGCGAGGCGTCGTATTCCATCAGATACACGCACCCCACGACGGTATCATGCAGCAGAACCGGCGAGGCAGCGTAGCTCTTGAGCGTGCTGTTTTCATAGACGCAGTGAAAAAAGTCGCTGCCGCCCAGCGCCTGCACGACAGGCTCAAGCAGGACGAATTTGCCCTCGGCATTCTGGCCGGGGACGGAATCATAGAGCGCGCGGCCCGACGCGTCGGTCACGATCAGGCGCGTGACGTTCATATCGCCGATGACGGCGATGATCTGCTCCGCCGTCTCCTGCGTCAGCGCGTCCACGCCGGAGAACGAGGACGTGACGACCTTCAGCTTATCCTGCGCGGACGAGCATTTTGCCTTGAACATCAGATCGCGCGAGGCGGAGGCGGAATAAATATTCAGAAACACGAGCACGAGGACCGTAACGGCCATATACGCCAGCGCGTTGCGGATCTGCGAGCTTGACGGCATGAGCCGCCTGCGCCGTTCAGTACTTGAAATAGTAGCCAACTCCCCACTTGGTCAGAATATGCTCCGGCTGGGCAGGATTTTTTTCGAGCTTTTCGCGCAGCCGTCGGATATGCACGTCCACCGTGCGGATTTCGCTGCTGACGTCGTAGCCCCAGATCGCGTCGAGCAGCGTCTCGCGCGAATATACGCGGTTGGGATTGCGCATCAGAAGCTCCATGAGGTCGAATTCCTTCGCCGTCAGATCGACCGGCACGTCCTCGCGAAACGCGCTGCGGCTGCTGCGGTCAAGCGTGATGTGCCCGCAGACGAGCGTCTGCTCCGGCGTCTGTTTTTTTGCCGTACCGGCCCGGCGCAGAAGCGCCCGGATACGCGCCTTGAGTTCGAGAATGTTGAACGGCTTTGTGAGATAGTCGTCCGCGCCGTGCTCAAAGCCCAGCAGCTTGTCCATATCCTCGGACTTGGCGGTCAGCATGATGATGGGAACCTGCGAAAACTCCCGAATTTTCGTGCAGGCTTCCAGCCCGTCGAGCCGGGGCATCATCAGATCGAGCACGATCAGATCCGGCGTTTCGCTCGCCGCCAGCTCCACGGCCTCCATGCCGTCGCAGCCGGTCACGACCTCGTAGCCGTCGTTTTCCAGATTGAATTTAATGCCCTTGACGAGCAGCTTTTCATCATCTACAACCAGAATTTTCATTCGCTTTCCTCCACATAGATGTATGGCCGCAGCTGTTCCAGCAGTCCCTCTCCAATACCCTCGACGTCCAGCAGCTGTTCGACCGTGACAAATTTCCCATACGTGTCCCGGTACGCGAGAATGCGCTCCGCCGTCTTTTCGCCCACGCCCGGAAGGGCCAGAAGCTCTTCCTTTGCCGCTGTGTTCAGGCAGACGCGGGCGCTTTTTTCGGCGGCGGTGGCTGCCTTTTCCTCGACCCGGCTGCGCCATTCATCCTGCGCCGTGCTGCCGGGCGCGGTGCGCTGTGTTTCGAGAAGCGGCCCGCGCAGTGTCGCGCGGCCGAGAAAGAACGCGCCGGCGAACAGAACAATCGCCGCGCTCCATAGAACCAGCGCCGGATCAACACGCTTTTTCCGCATACAGCTGCCTCCATTTGACATACCGGGCCATCCTGTTATATAATGTGTAAAACAGTATACCATATTTTTTTGCTTCTGTACAATCCGAACAGAATAAAATGGAGATAAAAATGAAAAAAACAAAGGCTCTTTCCCTGCTGCTTTCCCTGCTCCTGCTGCTGTCCTCCCTGACGCTGCCGCTTCTTGCGGTGGATGCCGAGACGGCGGCAGACCCGGAGCAGACGCAGACCGACAGCGCGGACGCTCCCGCAGAGGACGACAGCGTCCCGGAGGATCGGCTGCTTTCCTCGCGGACAAGCTTCTCCGTCGCGGCCAAGGCCGCGCTTCTCATCGACCTCAACACGGGCCGCGCCGTCTATGAGCAGGACGCGGACGAGCGCGTGTATCCTGCCAGCCTGACCAAGATCATGACCTGCCTGCTGGCGCTGGAAAACGGCAATCTGTCCGATGTTGTGACCGTTTCGGCCTCCGCGCTCGACGATCTGGACGCCGATTCGAGCGTTGCGGGGCTTCAGATCGGCGAGCAGATGACGCTGGAAAATCTGCTGTACTGCATGATGGTCGTCTCCGGCAACGACGCCTGCAACGTCATTGCCGAGCATATTGCCGGCTCCGTGGCGGATTTTGTCCGCATGATGAACCAGCGTGCCTATGAGCTTGGCTGTCTCAACACGCATTTCAGCAATCCCCACGGTCTGCACGACGAGAGCCACTACACCACTGCGCGCGATCTGTCCATCATCACGCAGGCCGCGCTCAAGAGCGAGAACTTCCGCCAGATCGTCGACACCTATGAATATCAGCTGCCTGACGACAATATGCGGCAGAACATCCCCAAGCTCAAGACGACCAATATGCTGATCTACCGCTCCATGTCCAACTCGCTCTATTATCCGCGCGCGCACGGCATCAAGACCGGCTATACCAGTCAGGCAGGCCGCTGCGTCATTTCCGAGGCGACCGGCGACGGGCTCGATCTTCTGGGCATCGTCTGCGGCGCAGCCACGACCATTCTTGACAGCGGCGACCTTCTCATGGAGAATTTCACGGAATGTGCGAGCCTGTTCGACTACGGCTTTGACAACTATTCGTACTTAACGCTCATGTCGCCGCTGTATCCCGTCGATCAGGTGAAGATCAACAACTCCGCCGGTGCGGAGGCGGTCGCCGTCGCGCCGCAGGACGAGATTAAGGTTCTGCTTCCGAACGACTATGACCCCGATAAGATGGTCACGGATATCCAGCTCAACAGCGAAAGCGTCGACGCGCCCGTCCGTGAGGGCGACGTGCTCGGCTCGGTCACGGTCAGCTATGCCGGGGAGATCCTTGGACAGACGAAGCTGCTTGCCATCACCGATGTGGCGCGCTCGGAATTTTCGTCCGCCGCAGCCGGGACGGAGGCGTATATCCAGAAAAACTGGTGGAAGTGGGTCGTGATCGCAATCTTTGCCGCCATCGGCGTGATTCTGGTGCTGATCGTGCTGTACCAGCTGCGCAAGCGCCGCTACCGCCGCAAGCGCATGGAGCAGCGCCGCCGCGCATTGGAGAACCAGCGCCGCCGCGCATTGGAGAACCAGCGCCGCCGCTTCCGCGAGGGCTACGACCTGCCGGTCGATGAGCTGGAACAACGGTAAAGGAGGGTGCTTCATATGCTGAACTGGGAATCGCTTCAGACCGCCTGCCTGTCCTGCACCAGCTGCCCGCTGTCGCAGACGCGGCACAACGTCGTCTTCGGCGTCGGCCCGCAGGACGCGGAGGTCATGTTCGTCGGCGAGGGGCCGGGCGAAAACGAAGACCTGCAGGGCGAGCCGTTTGTCGGCGCGGCGGGGAAATTTCTCGACGAAATGCTCTCAATCATCGATCTGGGCCGGGAAAACTGCTATATCACGAACATCGTCAAGTGCCGTCCGCCCAGAAACCGCGACCCGATGCAGACCGAGCAGGATGCGTGCATCGGCTTTCTGCGTGCGCAGACGAAGCTCATCCAGCCGAAGATCATCGTCTGCCTTGGCCGCATCGCGGCCATGCGCCTCATCCGTCCGGATTTCAAGATCTCCTGCGAACACGGACAGTTCACCGAAAAGGGCGGCATCCTCTTCACCGCGCTCTATCACCCCTCCGCCCTCCTGCGCGACGAAACCAAGCGCCCGGACACCTTTTCAGATCTCAAGACCCTCCAATCCAAAGTCCGCGAGGTCTGCACAAGAACCTTATAACCGCCAAGGGACGCGCCGCAGGGCGCGTCCTTCCTGCTTTGCGGCGCGGGAGCGCCCAAGGCTTCCCCTCGGGAAACTGGCTGCGGAGCGAAGCGAAGCAGACAGATGAGGGACGACAGCAGCCGCGTTTTGCTTCAGATTATCAGAACTTCGTGCATATCATACATTTGAAATAAAAAGTTCTTGAGTTGCAATGATTTTCGGCTGCTACATATTTTTACAGTGGAAAATGAAGACCAAAGTGTATATAATAGAGTAACATCGCAGAGGAGGCTTTTGGTATGCAGATCGATCTATCGAAAAAAGAGTTCCGCCGTCTTCTGGATATGGTTTACATCGGAAACTGGATTCTCAACTCGACCCGCGGGGACGACCGCTTTGCGGATTACGACGATTTGGAATCCAAGCTCTTCGCGCTGTGCCGGGAGCAGGGCATGGATACGCTCGTCGAACGGTACGAGGGGACGGATGTGCCGTCCCGCGCCTTTTCCGACGGCGGCATCCACGAGGCCATCATGGACTATGAGGACACGGTGTTCTATGAAATTCTGGCCGAGGAGCTTGCGCGGCGCGATATGGAGTATCAGCCGGTATCCAACGACAATTACGAGGAGCTTGTCTCCCGCATGGACGACTACATTGCGGAATTCGAGGCCCACGGGACGGACAATATTCTCATTTCCGACATGGATCAGCCATAACAGAAAACGCCAATGCCGCATCGGGCATTGGCGTTTTTACGTTTCTGCATTATCCGGCGGCGCGCCAATATGGGTCTGCGCCGAGCGCCTGCAAGGCGCTGACCGTCTCAGCGGCGGACGGGGGATGGAATCGATATACAAACTGTCCGTCTGACCGGGAACGTCCGTGCTGACGGTGAAGATCAGGGTCAGGGGCGTATAATTGCTGCCATCGCTCTGCTTTGTGCTGCCGCTCACGTCCGCCGCGCCGAGGCGTCCCGCGTTGATATCGTCCAGACAGGCCTCGTAGACCCGCCACGCGTCGCTGCCGGTCAGCTCAAGGTCTGCGCCGGTGTCGTAGGAGGAGACGTAGCACGAGAGCACGCTTTTCTCCGTGCGCGGCGTGTCGAAGCCCGCGCGGATGCGGACGCAGACGGGACTGTTATAGAGCGCGGAAAAGCGCGAAATGAGGCTGTCCGGGTCTTTCAACTCGGCGTCGTTGTAGACGATGCTGTAATAGCGCTCGGTGAGCGTGCCGTCTGCCATACGGTAGGTGATATAAAACTGCTCCGTGTAATCGGCGCCGAGCTGATATGCGTGTCTGCGGTGCTCCTGCGCGCCTTTTTCCGCAATGGCCGCCGTGTGCAGGGCAAGAACATCCTGCACAAACGCATCGTCCTGCGTGGTATACAGGCCGCTCGACTGGTAATGCGTCAGCCCGGCAGCCTGCACCGCGCCGCGCTCCGGCAAATACCGCGAGTAGCCGAACAGGTCAAACTCCGCCGCGCCGAAGGCGAGCAGCAGCGCAAGACAGCAGATGCCAAGCCCCAGCCAGCCAGACCGGAACACGTGGATCGTCTTCTGCAGAAGCATTTTTCCCACGAAATAGCCCACGAATGCACCCACAAACAGAAACAGCAGCACATACCAGAAGTTATCCGCCGTTTGGCTGGAAAACAGCTCTGCCATCAGTGCGCCGAGCACCAGCGCGCAGCCGATCGTGAATACATACAGCGCGACCGGGCGCAGCCAGCCGACCGCGATCACGTCGCCGCTGCGTTCCATTTCACGGTGCTTTAAAAGCAGGAACGCGCACAGCGCGAACACCAGTCCCAGCGCGGCCAGCGCGCCGAGATAGCCCCAGCCCTCCAGATGCGGGTTCAATTCCATATAGTACATACCGTCGCGCTCGGCCCAGTCCGTCGCAACGCGGAAGCCGCCCTGCAGCAGCCCCAGCACCGGCGTGGCGTGCAGCGCAAACGACTGCATGGTGCTGCTCTGGCTGTAGGGCATACCGTAGACGAACGTAAAAAGCAGGTGCCGCACGATGGCTTCCAGAACAAAGAACGTAAAATTCAGGATCACATAGACGATGGGCATCGCAGCCATCTGCCCCACAACGCAGCAGACCAGCACCGCAAACGAGAAAAACAGCAAAAAGCCCAGCATCGCCGCGGCAAAGACCTGCATCGCGGGCACGAACGCCGCCGCGCCGAAGCCTGCGCCCACCGCCCATAAAAGCAGCGACGACAAGAGCGCGGGCGCAGCGCACAGCAGCACGCCCGTCAGATAATTCGTCAGAAACAGCGTCTCGCGCCGCACGGGCAGCGCAGCGTAGAAATAGGCCGTGCCCGCCCGGAACAGCCAGGAAAACAGCACCCATGCCAGAAGCCCGCCGAGCAGGAACGGAACGATGGAGGCGTTGAAGCGCGCATAGCTCAGGAGCGTTTTTTCAATCTGCACGATATAATTATCCGCACCGGACGAAAGGCCCCGGCAGAAGGAAAACAGCCGCAGCGGCAGAAGCAGCTCGTAAAGCGTGTATAGAATCCAGACCGGCGCGGTCATTTTCAGTGCCCGCCGGAAGACTGCGTGGTCAAAGCACGAGATTTTTGACGTCATAGCCGGTCCCTCCCAACTCGTAGATGAAGATCTCCTCCAGACTCAGCGGCAGCAGATCGCAGAGCATCGGCGCGCTGGCCGCCAGCTCGTCCGCGACGGTCTGCGGATCGCCGCGCAGGATCAGCGTCTGCACCCGCCCGAGCGTGCTCTCGTGCAGAATGTGAAGCGAGGGCGGCAGCGGATTCTCCGTCACGAGCTGCACCTTGACGAAATTGTCCTGCAGGTCGGACAGCGACCGCTCCAGAAGCATATGGCCCATGTGCATGATGCCGACATGGTCGCAGATGTCCTCCAGCTCGCGCAGATTGTGCGACGATACCAGCACCGTCGTGCCGTAGCCCGCCACATCCTCGAGAGCCAGACTCCAGATCTGCCGCCGCATGACGGGGTCAAGCCCGTCGACCGGCTCGTCGAGCACGAGATAGTCCGGCCGCAGGCTCAGCGTCAGCCAGAAGGCCGCGTGCTTCTGCATCCCCTTGGAGAACCGGCGCAGAGGTGTCGCCTCGTCCAGCCGGAACACGTCGCGCAGCGCCGCGTAGCGCTTTGCGTCAAAGCGCGGGTACATCGTGCGGTAAAAAGCCGCCAGCTCCCGGAGCGTCCCGCCGCCGAATACGCCGAGATCGTCCGGGATATAGCCGATGCGGCTCTTGACGGCCGGGTTTTCATAGACCGGCAGACCGCCGATGGTCACGCTGCCGGAATCCTGACGGAAAATGCCTGTAATATGGCGAATGGCGGTGGTCTTTCCCGCGCCGTTTGAGCCGACAAGCCCGTAGACCGCGCCCTGCGGCACGGTGAGCGTCAGATCGTCCAGCGCGCGCGTTGCGCCGCCGAAGGTTTTTGTCACGTGCGAAAGTTCAATCATCTGTCGGTTCCTCCTGCGTCAGAAGCGACGCGAGCGCCTCTGCGCTCAGACCGAGCGCGCGCAGCCGCTGCGCCGCTGCCCGGAATGCGCTGAGGGCCTCCTTTTTCTGCTGCTCGGCAAGCCGGTCGACCTGCGCGACGAACGAGCCCTTCCCGGCGACGGAAAGAATGTACCCTTCCGATTCCAGCTCCCGGTAGGCGCGCTGGATGGTGTTGGGATTGATGGCCAGCTGTCCGGCCAGCTCCCGCACAGACGGAAGCCTGCTGCCGGGCGGCAGCGCTCCCGTCAGCATCAGTCTGCGCAGCTCGGCCTGGATCTGCTCATAAATGGGCCTCGGATCCCGGTAATTGATCGCGATCACGGAAGTTTTCCTCCCCCAACTGTATGAACTGTATTGATACAATTATATCACACGCCGCGCATAAAGTCAACCGCATTCGACAACACCCACCCCTGCCGATTGCGCCGCCGCTGCGGTTTTGGTTGACGGAACGCACCTCCGCGCGGTATGATAAAGAAAAAAGAAAGGCGGACAGTGCAATGAATGAACCGTATGAATTTTATGAAGCAGGCGCGGACTATGTCCGGACAAGAATGCCGTTTGCGCCGCAGATCGCGGTGATCCTCGGCTCATCGCTTGGGCCGTTTGCGGAAAGACTTCAGAATACCGTCGAGATCGACTATCACGAGGTCCCGAATTTCCCCGTTTCCACGGCCCCCGGCCACGCCGGAAAGCTGATGTTCGGCGAGCTGGCCGGAAAGAAGCTCGTGTGCCTCGCGGGACGCTTTCACAGCTACGAGGGCTACGATTTCGAGCAGCTGACGCAGCCGGTGCGGCTTTTGAAGCTGCTCGGCGTCCGTGCGCTGATCGTGACGAACGCGGCGGGCGGCGTGAATCTTGCCTATCATCGCGGCGATTTCATGCTGATCGCCGACCACATCAAGCTCAACGGCTCCAGCCCCATGCGGGGCCGGAACGTGGACGAATTCGGCCCGCGCTTCTTTGACGTTACGCGGATGTACACGCCGGAGCTGCGCGAGCTGGCGAAGTCCTGCGCGGCAGAGCTCGGCTTTTCCGTGCACGAGGGCGTGTATTTCTTCATGCCCGGCCCGCAGTTTGAAACGCCTGCCGAAATTCGCGCCATCCGCCTGCTCGGCGGCGACGCCGTGGGGATGTCGACTGTAACGGAGGCGCTGACGGCGGCGCACTGTGGTCTGCCGCTGCTGGGCATTTCCGTGATCACCAACATGGCCGCCGGCATCACGGGCGAGGCCGTCTCCGGCGAGGAGGTCAACGAGACGGGCGCGGCGGTCGCGGAGCGGTTCAGCCGTTATCTTGAAAAAATTCTGGAGGAGATGGATGTATGACACAGTTCCGGGCCGATGAAGGGCTGGCCTTCATGCTGCAATATGAAAACGTTGCGTGGTACGATGCGGGCGAGGTGCAAATCCTCGACCGCCGGATCTATCCGGCGAAAATCGAGTTTGTCCGCTGCAAAACGCACGTAGAGGTCATGCAGGCCATCCGCGACATGGTCACGCAGAGCGCGGGGCCGTATACGGCGGCGGCCATGGGCATGGCGCTGGCCGCGTATGAGTGCCGGGAAAAACCGGCGGAGGAGCAGCTGCGCTTTTTGCAGGCGGCGGACGAAACTATTTCGAACGCGCGTCCGACCACGTACAAGCGGATGAAGCTGGTCTGTGACGGCTGCCTGGAGGCGGCGAAGCTGGCGCTGCGCGAAGCGCGGCCCGTTGATCTTGCCATCCGCGAGCACGCCGTAAACGCCAACAACCGCCGCTACAGCAAGGTAAATGAGATCGCAAGGTATCTCGTGCCGCTCATCCCAGATGGCGGCACGGTCATGACGCAGTGCTTCGGTGAAACGATTGTCGGCATGATGCTGAAGGAGGCGAGGCAGGCCGGGAAGACCTTCCGCCTGTTCTGCCCGGAGACGCGGCCTTATTTTCAGGGAGCGCGCCTCACGGCCACGGTCTGCCATGATATGGGCTTCGACGTGACCGTCATCACCGACAATATGCCCGCATTCGTCATGGAGCGCGAGCACGTGGACCTCTTTACCTGCGCGGCGGACGCGATCTGCCTCGACGGCTATGTCGTCAACAAGGTCGGGACGCTCCAGATCGCCATCTGCGCCAATCACTTCGGCATTCCAACCTTCGTTACCGGCGCGCCGGATATCGGCCACGAGACAAAGGACACCGTCAAAATCGAGATGCGCGACCCGGAATTTACCCTGCAGGCCATGGGTGTGCGCACGGCGGCGCAGGGCGTGAAGGGCTATTATCCCGCCTTCGACATGACCCCGCCGCACCTCATCTCCGGCATCGTCACCGACCGGGGCGTGTTCTCCCCATTCGATCTGCACCGCTACTTCGCCGGCGGCGGAGCGGGGGAGTACGATACTGTAGTCTGAGGCTGCGGGATCCTGCAATTTGCGCATAGTCAGACCGCACGCCTCTTGCGTTTCCGGCGGGGCTTTGCTACAATGTGTGCGGACAAATGCCAGACAGAAGGGAAGCGATCCTCATCGCAAGCACAAATGCCAGCCGGCCGTCCAAGAAACGGATCCTGACGGTCTGCGTCAAGCTGTTTCTTGAGCAGGGCTATAAAAAAACCACCGTCGCCCAGATCGTGCAGCAGGCGTCGGTTTCCAACAGTATTTTTCAGAATATTTTCCGCGCCAAGGACGGCGTACTGACCGAGCTGGCGCAGTTCATGCTCTCCAATCAGTTCGCCATGGCCCGCAGCACGGCGGGCACACAGCTGCCGCCGATCTATGTCTACGCCGTGGAGACGGCCATTCAGATGACGCTGACGGAGCTGAACGAAAATCTGCGCGAGATCTATATTGAGGCGTACACGCAGAAGGAAGCGTCGGACTATATCTTCCGCGAGACAGCAAAGGAGCTTTACCAGATCTTTAGCCCCTATCAGCCGGAGCTGACCGAGCAGGACTTCTATTTTATGGAGATCGGCTCCGCCGGGATCATGCGGGGCTTTATGGCGCACCCGTGCGACGAGGCGCTGACGCTGGAAAAGAAGCTTCGTACGTTCCTCACCATGAGCCTGCGGTCGTACCACGTCCCGGAGGACGAGATCAAAAAGGCCGTGGACTTCATCGGCGGCATGGACATCCGCGCCGTCTCCGAGCGCGTCATGCACGAGCTGTTCAAGGCGCTTGCCATGCGCTTTGAATTTACGCTGTAAACGATAAGAGGCCGCTGCGCGACGCAGCGGCCTCTTTTACTATTCCTCGAGCATCGAATCCATCACCGAGACGAGCGCACGCTGCTGCGCGGGGGACAGGCGCAGCCATTTATCCAGCATATCGCGCTGTCCGGCCGTCAGAGCAAGCAGTGTCTCGCCGCCGGAAAAAAACTGCGAGAGCGTCAGCCCGAATGCATCGCAGATCTTTTCCAGCGAGGAAAACGAGGGCGTCATGCCCTTCTGGTACCAGGATGAAATGGTAGACTGCGGCAGGCCGGAGCGCTCTGCAAGCTGATACTCCGTCCAGCCTCTGGCCTCCCGGTTTTTTCGGATCATCCCCAATATATCTGTCACGTGCTTCACCGCCTACGACTTTTCGTTTATTATACTTTAAAAAATCGTTGCATTTTAATCATAAATGTCGTATTATTTAATACGACATTTATAAGCCCTTCAAGGAGGCAGCGAACCCGCATGGAGTACGAACCAGAAAGACGCTCTGAAGCCTGGCTGGACGACGAGCGCCGCGTCATCTCCTTTCACGATATCCCAAACGCCCGCTATTTTACCGCCCCGGAGCCTGTCTTCTGGCCCGCGATCCTCGAACTCGCCCTGTCCGGCTACCGGATTCAGTAAAGATTTAGGAAAATTTAAGAGATTTCAGGGAAAAGCTGTGGTATACTGGAAGAAAAATAAGGAGGAATGCATCATGAAACGCTGTCTGATTCTCATGCTGCTGCTCGGCCTGCTCCTGACCGGCTGCTGGAAGCAGACGCAGCCGGAGCAACTGCCCGCTGCGGAGACAATTGACACACAAGCCAACACCGAACCCGCTGCACAGACACCGGAGCAGACGCTGACGCTCGGTATGATCGACTTTGACTCGGAAAAGAGCGTGCTCCGCAGTATGATCCAGAGCTATAATTTCTCCGGCGCACCGTTCAGAATCGAAATCCTCAACTACGCAGACGGCGCGGAAAGCCGCGCAGACGCCGTGACGCGCATGACGACAGAGCTGCTGGCCGGGAATGTGCCAGATCTGCTCGATTGCAGCGATTTGAGTGGTGCGCAGTACGCGGGCTACGCGAAAAACGGCATTCTGCTGCCGCTGGACGGGATGCCGGACGCGGAACTCCTGTCCGGCATTCTGAAGCCATGCTATGTGGACGGAGCGCTTTATTCCATCGTCGGGGCCTTCGCGATTGACCCGCTGTTCGGCCCGGCGTCGAAGCTCGGCGCGTCGCTGGAAACGTCGGTCGAGGACGTGCTGTGCGGCGCAGTTCCGGACGTCAGCTTTTTCTGGGGCGGCGAGGACCTGCTCAGCGTTTACTGCCGCCATGCGGCGGAGCAATATCTGGACTATGACAGCCAGACCGCCTCCTTCGAGAGCGAGAAATTTTTGAATATTCTGACGGCCTGCGCAGCTGTTTCTTCCGCGGCGCCTGCCCCGGACAGCATCATGCAGCAGCCGATGCACTCCGCCGCGATGTACCGGTCCATGCAGATTTCCTGGTACCAGCAGACCGGCGGCGCGTTCCGTGTGCTTGCCCTCGATTCGGACGGCGGGACGGCATATCAGCCGGTTCTGCAGCTTGGCGTCTGCGTCGGCTCCGCCATGCAGGAAGCGGCGGAGGAGGCGCTGCGGAATATGCTGCAGGAAGACTTCCAGCTGACCATTGCAGACGCGTTCCCCGTCAACCGCGCCGCGCTGCGCGAGCTGATGCAGAAGGAGATCGAAGCGCAGAAGGCCGAGCAGCAGACGGCCATCCGAGAGGAGGGCCGCGTCGAGATTGGAGAAGCGGGCGATCTTGCGTTCCTGTTTGATGAAGCTGCCGCGGATGATCTGATGAATGTGCTGGAGCACGCCGACTGCCGTTCCTGCGGCAATCAGGAGATTTTGAAGATCATCCTTGACGAGGCGGACGCCTTTTTCAAGGGCCGGAAAACCGCGCAGGAGGCGGCGCAGGTCATGGACAGGCGTGCGGCGCTGTTTATCGCGGAAGCAGGATGATACAGCCGGGCGGCAGCGGATATGCCGCCCGGTTCTTTCTGTTGACAACCGTAATCAAATGTGCTATGTTATGATTACAGACGTAAACAACAGGAGGGCGACACGGTGAACAGAATCGATCTGACACAAGCGGAATGGCAGCTTATGGAGAAGCTCTGGGACCACGCGCCGCAGACCGGGCGTGAGCTGACGGAGGCGATGGCGGCGCAGACCGGCTGGAACCGCTCGACGACGCTGACGCTTCTGCGGCGGCTGATGGAGAAGGGGGCGGTGCGCTGTGACGCGCAGGGACGCAAAAACGTCTTTTATCCCGCCGTCCGCCGCGAGGATGCAGCCGCGCAGCAGACGCGTGATCTGCTTGGCCGCGTGTATAAGGGGAGCCTGAGTATGCTCGTCAGCGAGATGACGAAGCGCGAGGCGCTCCCACAGCGCGAGATCGACGAGCTGCACGCACTGCTGCAGGAGATGGAGGAGAAAAAGCACCATGACTGAATGGTTTGTTTCGTCCGCCGTGTTGGCGGCGCTGCTCATCGGAGCACACTATCTGCTGCGCGGGAAAATCAGCGCAAGATTGCAGTACGCGCTCTGGCTGGTGCTGCTCGTGCGGCTGCTGCTGCCGCTTTCCGTCGGGAAAACCGCCCTCAGCGTGGCAAATCTCCTGCCGGAGGCCGAACCGGCCGCTATCATGCAGACGGAACCCGCCGCCGCGCCGCCCGCGCAGGCGGCCAGTACACCAGAACCGGCTGCGCCCGCAGCGCCGGTGCAGACGCCCGTACAGCCGGTGCAGCGCCCGGTATCCATGCCTGCGCAGGCGGAAACGGGCAGCGCAGAACCGGAAAAATCTGCGCAGAAGCCCGCCGTTTCCGTGCGGAAGATATTCATGCTTGTATGGGCCTCCGGCGCGGCTTTGCTGGGGCTGTGGTTCCTGTTCTGCAATCTCCGGTACGGTCGGCAGCTGCGGGCGGGCGTTTTGCGCGCGATTGCGCCGAAGGAGTGCCGTCCGGCTGTCCGGCTGACGCAGACCGCGCTGTCGCCGTGCCTGTTCGGGCTTTTCCCGCCCGCGATTTACGTGACAATGGACTGCGCGCAGGACGAGCAGCTGCTGCACCACTGCGCGGAGCACGAATATACGCATTATCTCCACCGCGACCACATCTGGGCCGTCCTGCGCGGCGTGTGCCTCGCGCTGCACTGGTTCAACCCGCTGGTGTGGTGGGCAGCGGCGCTTTCCCGCACCGACGCGGAGCTCTTCTGCGACGAGGATACCGTCCGCCGTCTCGGCGAGGACGCGCGTGCAGACTATGGCCGCTCGCTCATCCGCATGACGTGCCGTGAGCGGGTCGATCCCCTCAGCGCGGCGACGACAATGTCGGGGCGCGGCGGGCAGCTCAAAACGCGCATCATTTCTATCACAAAGCACCCGAAAACCGCAATTCCCGTTCTGATCCTCGTGCTTCTGCTCTGCGCCGCGGCAGTTGGCTGCACCATGACCGGCGCGAAGGATGCCGCTCCTGCACAGCAGACGCCGGAAAGAACGGAGACCACGCCCGAGGAACTGGAAGCAACGGCAGATACACGCGAGGAGCCGGAAGCGGCGGTGGAATTCACCACCACACAGGACACGGTCACGCTCAGTGTCCCGGCACGATACGAAAACGAAATCACTGCGGACGATTCGTTTATGATCGAAGCGCCGGAGACCGGCGAGCATGACCTGGACGATGTGCTGTTCTCCTTCTACGACAAAAGTCAGGCATCAGAAGACCGCCTCGGCCTCGTCTGGGCGATCCGCGCGTTCCAGTTTGAAGACCCGGCGGAGCTGGTCAAGGACGGCGCAGACCGATGGGTCGAGGAAAATCTTATGGCGCTGAACACGCATCTGCTCGGCACACGCGGCAGCACGGCATATTATTTCTTCTGCCTGAGCCCGTCGGACAAGGCGGTACGGCAGTATGACAGTTCGGACACAGCGGCGGTCAGCTCGTATTACCAGCACGCAGCCGACGGCTTGGATATCTTAAAGGATTTTGTTGTCCGAAACGGCCTTGCGCCGGTGGAGGGCGCGGTCGACTGGGAGGCGTGGTATCAGGAATTCATTCTGCCGCGCATTGAGGCCGAAACGGACCCCGCCGCGGACGCAGCATGGTTTGCTGCACGCGAGCCGGTGGAGCAGTGGCCCGAATTTACCGTGAACGGCACGTCAATCTATGATCTGACGCTGGACGAACTCACGCCCGCCTTCGGTAAGCCCACGCGTATTTATCACTGGATGGACATCGGGACGGAATACTATGACGTTGTGCAGTTCCCGGACGCCTCACAGATTGCGGGCTGGATAGATGAAGACGGCACAATTCACCATCCGGACGGCTCACAGGCCGCGGGCTGGGTCGGCGAGGATGGGGAGCTTCATCACCTGAATGCCGCGTATTTGCGCCTGGAAAGCGGAACCGAGGTGTGCGGTATCCGCTACAGTTGGAATTACTTTGCGGCGGCGAACCTCTTCCCACGCGATGCCGAGCCGGTGCTGGAGCAAATTGACGAACATACCACGCGGCTGAGGCTCGGTGGCGAGATCACCTACATGGGCAAATACAGCTACATCGAGTACACGGACGGCGCTGCAACAACGCTTGTCGTGAGCGACGAGACGCTCATGACGTTCTACATTGAAAACGGCGTGATCGCCGCCGTCAGCTGGATGGCGCCGGAGGAGTCCATGCGGCTGCCGGTCACGGAGGAATGGGTGCAGCAGCGCATGACGATCGACCCGAGCCGTCTGACGGATGAGAACCTGCTAAGCATTCTGATCGGCCCGGAGATCGCGCTTGTCAATAACGGATTTACGTTCGACTCGCCCGCAGACTTGTCGTCAGAGAAGCTGTTTATGCTGTTTCTGTACTGGTCGGTCGATTCCACGCGCGATAATTACAAGCAGGCCGACGGGAAGTATCACTTCACGGAGAGCTTTGTGAACGGTGTTTTGCGGAATCATTTCGGCGACGGCAGCTTCACGTTTGATATTACGCAGTGCGGAAACTACGACGCATCGGACGGCACGGCAGTCATTGAGAATGTGTCCGGCTTCGGCGGAGACCGCGATCTGCGCATCGCAGACGTGCAGGTGCTGGGGGGCAGCACCGTACAGGTCACGGCGGATTTTTATAATGCTGACCCGTTCTTTGACAACAGCGGCGGCGAACTCCGCTACGCGCGCAAGGTCTACACGCTGGACTTCTACTACGGCGGCGCGCTGTTCCAGTCGGCGCAGTTCGCGGCGCTGCCGGAGGACGATCTGCGTGCAGCTCTAAAACTGCACACCGGCGAGACGACGGACGATCTGGCGCAGCTGTTCTGGACATATGACGGCCAGAACAGGAATCTGCTGGGCAGTTTGCCGGACGGTAATTGGACAGCGCTGCCGCTGACCGAAGACGCGTGGGATGGACTTTCCCTGTTCGTCTACGAGCGCTGGGCGCGCGAAAACAACTGGCCGCTGACGATCAGCGAGACGGATTTCGACCATACGCTCGAACGCTATTTCCCGCTGGGCCGGTACGGCTGGGAGGATCGCAGCTCACACTATCTCACCTATCAGGATGGAACCTATACCCGCACCATCAATGACAACCACGGCGCGCGGTACTGTTATCTGAAACGCATCTCCTGCATGGCAGACGGAAGCTTCCAGCTGGTGTTCCGCTGTCTCGACGTGCCAGAGCTCACGGAGTACGCGGACGCGTCTGCGGACGTGCGCGCGGTCTATGACCACGCGGGCGCGGAGGAGCTTCAGCCGCAGGAATTCCGTCGGGCCGTGTATCGCGCGTTCGCCGACGGCGTCATTCCCACCGGAAACAGCATGACGGAGCTGACCGTGACCGTCCGCCTGACCGGCGAAGCGCGGTATCCGTTCCAGTTCCTGTCGGCCAGTGATGGATAACCAGAGCGGGATTTTCGGCGGCTTCCTTGATGGTCAGCGGCAAAGCTGCTTGATCTGCTGTAGAGGCTGACGACTCTGTCGGCCCGATAAATGTTGCGAATTTGCCGTGAATTTTCGTTAAAGCGCTGCGTTCTGCGGGCGGACAGAGTCGTCCGCCCCTACGCCCAAATTGGTAAGCACTTTCAAGAAATAGGTTGACAAATGTAGCCCTATATGCTATGATGGGTCTACAAAAGTAAACCAAGGAGGGATATCCTGTGCAATTATGCCAAAGCGAATGGACCGTACTGCAAAGCCTGTGGGAGCGGCAGCCGCAGACGCTCATGCAGCTGGTGGAGGATTTGAAGCTCCGCGCCGGATGGTCGGCCAGCACGAGTAAGACCATGGCCGCCCGCATGACGGAAAAGGGCCTTCTGCGCTACGAGGGCAAGCCCCGGCGCTATTACCCGAACGTCACCCGCGAGGAAGCCGGGCTGGAGGAAACCGAGCAGCTGCTTTCCCGCGCGTTCGGCGGGAAGCTTGGTCTGCTGGTCAGCAATTTCGCTGACCACGGAAAAATCGGAAAGGACGAGCTGGACGAGCTTTATGCCATTCTGGACAGGGCTGCGGGCCGCGAGGAATAGGGGAGGGGAGTCATGCTGGAAATTCTCATTTCATCGACTGTTCTGATCCTTGCGCTGACCGCGCTTCGATTTTTCCTGCGCGGGAAACTCAATCCGCGCCTGCAATACATGCTCTGGCTGCTCGCCGCGCTGCGGCTCCTGCTGCCGGTCTCGCTGGTCAGAAGCCCGGTCAGCGTGATGAACGCCGTCCCGGACGTGCCCGCCGCCGTGCAGCGGCTGACTGCTCCGGAAGACCGCCGTGCCCCGCAGACGGACAGCACGCAAGCCCCGGCGCAGACGACATCCGAGCCGGAAACTGCGCCCGTGGAAGTGCAGACACGGCTGACAGCAAGTACGATTTTGAAATTTGTCTGGCTGACTGGCGCGGCAGCGATGGCGCTGGCCGTTCTGGCGCAGAATCTGCTGTTTCTCCGGAGACTGAAAAGAATCCGGCGGCCGTTTGCCTGCCCGGAAAGCCCGGTTCCGGTCTGGGTGGCGTCCGGGCTGCCGTCGCCGTGCCTCGCGGGGCTGTTCAGGCCTGAAATTTATCTCACGCCCGAAGCGGCGCAGGACCCGGAGACACGCCAATTCGTCCTTCGTCACGAGCTGGCGCATTATCACGCGCGGGATCAGCTCTGGAGCTTCCTGCGCCTCATCTGCCAGTGCCTGTACTGGTTCGACCCCTTCGTGTGGCTTGCCGCGGCGCTTTCCCGGCGCGACTGCGAGCTGGCCTGCGACGAGCGGGTGCTGAAAGACCTCGATCCCGGCAGCCGGGTAAGCTATGGCCGCGCGCTGCTCAGCCTTGTCGCGCCGAAGCGGGCGCGGGGCCAGCTGCTGTCCTGCGCGACGACGATGCAGCTGGGCCGAAAGAGCCTCAGAGAGCGCATCACGCTTATCGCGAAAAAGCCGAAAATGGCGGCGTATACCCTCGTTTTTGTGCTGGTCTTAAGTCTTGTTCTGACGGCCTGCACGTTTACCGGCGCGCCCGTGCAGCCGGAGCCGGAACCTGTACCGGAACCCGTACAGACAAAACCGGAGCCGGTACAGCCGGAGGAACCGCCGGCTGATACAGAAGCGCCCCAGCCCGTCGAGGATGACCCGGAGGCAGACTTCCAGATGGCGTTCCCGATGCTGAATTACGCGTCGTTCCAGCGCTATCTGGACGAGCACCCGGAGACGCTGGACAGCGGCTGGGAGCATATCCGCATCAACGAAGCGGGCTTCGACGACGCGGGCACGAGCATCGAGACGCAGCAGGGCGATCAGGTGCTGGCCGTCGATGCGGAATACGGCATTGTGCTCGTGCGCATCACCGGCGACGGCTATCGCGGCGTGCTGGCAATCTGCCGTTATCCGGAGCTTCTGCGGCTGGAAATGGCCTCGACCTATGGCACGGAAGGGGAATTGGCGGGCAAGATCGCATCCGACCACGGCGGCATCCTCGCCATGAACGCCAACGGCTTCCAGGACCCCAACGGCAAGGGCAACGGCGGCCAGCTTGCAGGCTGGTGCATGGCGCAGGGTGAAGAACACGGCTATCACTTCGGCGGCGACGTCTACCAGCGCGTCGAGCTGAGCGAAAACGGCCTCGACTGCCGCATCGTGCCCGCGTCCGACCCGGTCGGGGAGGGAACGTACAACGCCGCCGAATTCACGCCCGCGCTGATCAAAGACGGCGAAAAAATTGAGGATTCCTTCTGGACGGGTGAGCAGCCGCGCGCGTGCTTTGGCACGAGCACGCAGGGCATCTATATGCTCGTCATCGAGGGCCGCTACCCGGACGAGGGCATCCGCGGCACGAGCGTCAACACGTGCTCGGATATCCTGCTTTCCTACGGCTGCTGGAACGCCCTCAACATGGACGGCGGCTCGAGCGCGATCTTGTGGTACGACGGCGAATATGTCACGCAGTCGTCGTCCTCTCCCCTGCGCTACACCGGCGGCCGCCCGCTGCCGAACGCATGGGTCTACGGATGAATTTTCATGTTGACAATCGCAGGAAATGTGGTAAAATATCTGCGATATTGGAAAACCTCGTTGAAAAACCGAGCGTTCCGGTGCTGCTTTCAGAGAGAAGGGGACGGTGAGAGCCCTTCAGCAAGCCTGTTCGCAGCCAGTTTGGAGCGGCCGCGCGAAAGCGCGGCGGGTGCTTCCCGATACAGGAGCGCCGAGATGTGCGCAAGCACAATCAGGGTGGTACCGCGACTGACCTCGCCCCTGTCACAGGGGCGGGGGTTTATATTTTACTCAGAATTTTTCTTTCCACTGCACCTCTTGCCTCTCCCTTTGGGAGAGGTGTCTGAGCGAAGCGAGGACGGAGAGGGGAAACAATGACCAAAACCCTCTCAGTCACCTGTGGTGACAGCTCTCCCGGAGGGAGAGCCAAGTGCCCTCTCAGTCGCCTGCGGCGACAGCTCTCCCATAGGGAGAGCCAAGGGCCGTCTCCGGCACCGTGTATCGTTTAATTTTTAATGTATATAGAAGGAGTATTTCATCATGGCACACAAGGCATACGGTCTCAATGAGCTGCGCGAGATGTACCTGAAGTTCTTTGAAACGAAGGGCCATCTGCGTCTGCCGAGCTTTTCTCTCGTTCCGCAGAACGACAAATCCATCCTGCTGATCAACGCGGGCATGACTCCCATGAAGCCGTGGTTCACCGGCGAGGAAGAGCCTCCGCGCCACCGCGTCACCACCTGTCAGAAGTGCATCCGCACCGGCGACATTGAAAACGTCGGCCATACGGCCCGCCACGGCACGTATTTTGAGATGCTGGGCAACTTCTCCTTCGGCGATTACTTCAAGAAGGAAGCCATTCCCTGGGCATGGGAATTCCTGACCAGCCCCGAGTGGGTCGGCCTTGAGCCGGATCGCCTCTATCCGTCCGTCTTCGCGGGCAACGAGACGACCCCCGCAGATGACGAGGCCTTCGCCATCTGGCGCGACGTGATCGGCATCCCCGAAAACCGCATCTTCCGCTTCGGCAAGGAGGATAACTTCTGGGAGCATGGCTCCGGCCCGTGCGGCCCGTGCTCGGAAATTTACTATGACCGCGGCGAGCAGTACGGCTGCGGCAAGCCCGGCTGCACCGTCGGCTGCGACTGCGACCGCTATGTCGAGGTCTGGAACATCGTCTTCTCCCAGTTCAATAACGACGGCCACGGCAATTATACCGAACTCAAGCAGAAGAACATCGACACCGGCATGGGCCTCGAACGCCTTGCCTGCGTGTGTCAGAACGTCGCGTCCCTGTTCGACGTCGACACTGTCATGAACATCACGAATAAAGTCTCCGAGATCACCGGCGCACACTATGAGGAGTCCGACAAGACCGACGTGTCCCTGCGCGTCATCACCGACCATATCCGTTCGTCGACCTTCATGATCTGCGACGGTATTCTCCCCTCCAACGAGGGCCGGGGCTACGTCCTGCGCCGCCTGCTGCGCCGCGCCGCGCGTCACGGCAAGCTGCTGGGCGTGAACGAACCGTTCCTCTATCAGGTCGTGGACACCGTCGTCCATGAAAACGAGTGCCAGTACCCCGAGCTGCGCGAAAAGCAGTCCTATATCACCCGCGTCATCCGCACCGAGGAAGAAAACTTCGCCAAGACCATCGATGGCGGCATGAAGATCTTCTCCGAAATGCTCGAGAGCCATAAGGCCAAGGGCGAGACGACCTTCTCCGGCGCGGACGCGTTCAAGCTCTATGACACCTACGGCTTCCCCATCGACCTGACCAACGAAATGGTCTCCGAAGAGGGGATGCAGGTCGACGAAGCGGCCTTCAAGCAGCTCATGCAGGAGCAGAAGGTCCGCGCACGCGAGGCGCGCAAGGCGCTCGGCGACCTCGGCTGGGCCGGCGTTGAATTCGGCAAGGAGATCCCCGCTACCACCTTCATCGGCTATACCAACATGGAAGCCGAGGGCAAGATCGTCGCCATCGTCGCCGACGAAGAGCTTCAGGGTGCGATCACGTCCGGCACGGATGCAATTCTTGTCCTCGACCAGACCCCGTTCTACGCCGAAATGGGCGGCCAGGTCGCCGACCATGGCACCATTCACACCGAAACCGCCGAATTCACCGTCACCGACGTGCAGAAGAACAAGGGCGGCAAGTTCATGCACTACGGCAAGCTCGTCTCCGGCTCTCTGGCCGTCGGCGATACCGTGACCGCGTCCATCGATGCAGCCCGCCGCAAGGCCATCATGCGCGCCCACTCCGCAACGCATCTGCTGGACTACGCTCTGCGCACCGTCCTCGGCGATCATGCGCATCAGGCAGGCTCCCTTGTCGAGCCGGACCGCCTGCGCTACGACTTCACACACTTCTCCGCCGTCACCGCAGACGAGCTGGTCAAGATCAGCCGCCTTGTCAGTGAGCTTGTGCTGGACGGCATGTCCGTCGAGACGAAGGAAATGCCCATCGCGGAGGCGAAGAAGCTCGGCGCGATCGCCCTGTTCGGCGAAAAGTACGGCGATGTCGTGCGCGTCGTGAACATGGGCGGCAAGTCCATTGAGCTTTGCGGCGGCACCCATGTCGATAACACCGCCAAGGTCGGCCCGTTCCGCATCACGAGCGAATCCTCCGTTGCCTCCGGCGTGCGCCGCATCGAGGCCGTCACGGGCGAAGCGTTCCTGAATCTTGTCGATGAGATGAATATGCGCCTGGTCAAGGCTGCCGAGCTGCTGAAGACCACGCCGATGGAGCTGATCAACAAGGCCCAGAGCAGCATGAACGAGATCCGTGAGCTGCACCAGACCATCGAGCGCATGAAGGACAAGCTCTTCGCGGGCGATGTGGACAGCCTCATGTTCTCCGCCAAGGACGTAAACGGCCTCAAGGTCGTCACGGCCAGCCGCGAGAACACCGACGCGAACGACCTGCGTAAGCTCGGCGATTTCCTGCGCGACAAGAACCCGAACACCGTCGCGGCTCTCGGCGCTGTCAACGGCGAAAAGGTCACGCTGCTGGCCGTCTGCGGCAAAAACGCCGTCGCACGCGGCATCAAGGCGGGCGATATCATCAAGAATATTGCGCCCATCGTCGGCGGCAAGGGCGGCGGCAAGCCGGATTCCGCCATGGGCGGCGGCACGAACGCCCTCAAGCTCGACGACGCGCTGGCGGCTGTCGACGATTACGTCGCGGCCAATGTCAAGGACTAAGGAGGAAGCACCATGTCTGATTGCCTGTTCTGCAAAATCATCGCGGGCGAGATCCCGTCCGCAAAGGTCTACGAGGACGACCTCTGCTATGCCTTCAAGGACATCAGCCCCCTTGCCCCCACACATTTCCTCGTCGTCCCGAAGCAGCATTTTGCCTCCGCCGCTGAGGTCACGCCGGAAAATGAAGCCGTGGTCGGCCACATCTATACTGTCATTGCCAAGCTTGCCCGGGAAATGGGCTTTGCCGACGGCTACCGTGTGGTAACGAACGTCGGCGAGCTGGCCGGGCAGACCGTCCATCACATCCACTTCCACGTGCTCTCCGGCAAGCAGCTGGGCAGCTTTAACTGAGGCTCCAATATTTTTACAATTTTCCCTGCCATGCCGCCCGCATGGCGGGGAATCTGTTATTTTCCCATCAAAAACGCACGGAAGGACTTGAAAAAGGCTGTAGTGTATGCTATCATTGGTATATATGCCAGCGGAGTCATCCCTCATTCCTTCCGGCTATGGCATTGGAAACGTTTTAACCCTCTCTCCTTCAAGCAAGCAAATCCGGGCTTCCCTGCTTCGGCTGGGAAGCCCAACCCCCCTCTGTGACAATTGCATCGTATTCGGCCCACACCTCCTGCCACTTACCAGCTGTAGTTTTATATCTTCTAAATCGAACAAATTTTCTAATAATGCTTGCATTGGATCCGCCTTCGGTGGTATGATAGGGACAGAACCTGAAGGGAGGCGGAACGGGTGTATCTGGCGATCGATCTGAAATCCTTTTATGCGTCGGTGGAATGTGCGGCGCGGGGGCTTGACCCGTTGAAAACAAATCTCGTTGTGGCGGACGCGGCGCGGACGGAGAAAACGATCTGCCTGGCCGTCTCGCCGTCCTTAAAGGCGTATGGCATCGCGGGCCGGGCGCGGCTGTTCGAGGTGGTGCAGCGCGTCGAACAGGTAAACGCCATGCGGCGGCAGCACGCGCCGGGCCGACAGCTGCGCGGCCAGAGCGAAAACGCGGACACGCTTGCCGCGCACCCGGAGCTGGCGCTCTCCTTCATCACCGCGCCGCCGCAGATGGCGAACTATATACGTGTCTCCACGCAGATCTATCAGATCTACCTCAAATATTTCGCGCCGGAGGACATTCACGTCTATTCCATCGACGAGGTCTTCATCGACGCATCGCCGTATCTGCGCACCTACGGCCAGACGCCGCAGGAGCTGGCGCGGACGGTCATTCTGGATGTGCTGCGCACGACCGGCATCACCGCGACCGCCGGGATCGGCACGAATCTGTATCTGGCGAAGGTCGCCATGGATATCGGGGCCAAGCACGTGGCACCGGATGAAAGCGGCGTGCGCATTGCCTGCCTCACCGAGCGCAGCTACCGCGAAACGCTCTGGACGCACCGGCCGCTGACGGATTTCTGGCGCGTCGGACGCGGGATCGCGAAAAAGCTTGAGGAAAAGGGCCTGTTCACGATGGGCGATATCGCCCGCTGTTCGCTCGGCAGGCCGGATGAATTTTACAACGAGGAGCTGCTGTACCGGATGTTCGGTGTGAACGCGGAGCTGCTGATCGACCACGCATGGGGCTGCGAGCCGTGCACGCTTGCGGACATCAAGGCCTACCGGCCCCAGACGCACAGCGTCAGCTCCGGTCAGGTGCTGCAATGCCCGTATCCGTTTGAAAAGGCGCGGCTCGTCGCGCGGGAGATGGCGGACGCGCTGGCGCTGGAGCTGGCCCGGAAGGGGCTTGTGACCGATCAGATGGTCCTGACCGTCGGCTATGACCGTGAAAGCCTGACAGACCCGTCCTGTCCGCCGTATCACGGCCCGGTCACAGTCGACCATTACGGGCGGCGCGTCCCGAAAGCCGCGCACGGGTCAGAAACGCTCCGGGCGCCGACCGCCTCCTCCAGAGAGCTCCTGCAGGCGCTGACGGTGCTGTTTGACCGGATCGTGGACCGCGGGCTGCTTGTGCGCCGGATGTATGTCGTCGCGAACCATGTGCAGCGGGAGCGGGACGTGCAGGCCGAGCCGGAATACGTTCAGCTCGATCTGTTTGCCGACGAAGCGGCGCTCACGGCTCGGCGCGAGGAACAGTCCGCGCGTGCGCGCGAACGGCGGATGCAGGACGCCGTGCTGGCCATCCGCGAAAAATACGGCAAAAACGCCATCCTGAAGGCCATGAGTCTCCGCGACGGCGCAACTGCCCGCCAGAGAAATGAGCAGATCGGCGGACATAAGGCGTGAAAAGCGTCTGCAGGCGAAATGCAGCGCAGACAGAAAATCCCCGTGCCGCAGTGCTGCGGCACGGGGCATTTTCATAGGGGCTGGGATTTACTTCTTGACGAAGGACAGGCAGTCCGTGCACTGATCAACCGTCGGATCGGCTTCATGGGTTCCAATACAAACCTTATCGAGGGTACAGTAATCCTCGCAGCCGCAGTGGTTGTTGCACTGGCTCACGTGGCACTCGATTGCGTGGTTGGCCTTTTCGTTTGCAAAGCTCATACAAAACTTCCTCCTTTTTTAAGGTACGGACTTAGTATGTGCGCAAACGGCCTGTTCATGCTGGAAAATTTTTTATCTGCGGCCACCGCCGAACCCGCCTCGACCTCCTCCGAAACCTCCGCGGCCTCCGCCAAAGCCGCCTCGGCTGCCGCCGCCGGGTCTGGGGCCGCCGCCGAAACCGCCGGGTCTGGGGCCAGGCCCCGGGCCGGGGCCGTAGTGGTGATGATGGTTCGAGAACAGCGAGCCCAAAAACAGGCCCGACCAGAAGCCTCCGCCTCCGCCGCCTCTGCGGCCGGAGCCGAAAATGGCCTTGATGATCCAGAAAATGACCAGAATCGTGATAATTGTACCGATTATGCTTTTCCTTCTGACACGTCCGGTCTCCTGCACGGGCGTATACTCCTCATTCGCAGCTCCGTTCAGGCTGGTTTTGCACCAGCTGTACAAATCCTCGTACATCGTGTCTGCCGCGTCGTCCGCGTCGCCGTCCAGAATGGCGGCAAAGCCGTCCTGAAAGATCGATTCCAGCTTGCTGTCGGTATAATCCGCGACATACGAGCCAGTCGTCACGTACCACTGCTCTGTGCTGGTATCAATGGCAAAGAGCATATCATACTCGCTCAGTCCCATTGAATCAAACGCGCTGTTCGTGCAGCTTTCCAGCGTTTTTCCGCCGGTGCCGTCCGTCGTCAGAATGGCGATATGGCTGCCGGTCCTGCTGTAGATTTTTTTGTTGTAGTCCTGAATGGCGCTTTCTCCGCTGCGGGTGAACAGCCCTGCGTCGTCGCGGATATACTTGTCGGAGATCGTCTCGTCTCCCGCTGTATTGGATGTCTGCTCTTCCGCAGGCGTCTGGGAGATAGTCTGCTCCGGCACGGCTGTCTGCGCTGTCTCAGCCGGTTTGTCACTTTTGAGCACCGGGGACAGCCCGATGAAGAGCGCCGCGGCGATCATCACGATTGTAAAGACGACCGCAACGCCCGGTTTCTGAAAGAATTTCATGCTTGCTCCTTCTAAAGTGTCAGCTGCGCGGCTGCAGAAGCTTCTGCTTCAGCTCGCCCTCCAGCCTGCGAAGCTCAGCCTCGGCCTCCTGCCGCTTCTTTGCGCCGTCGGTCTGAATCTGCAGAACCTCGTCGAGCGTGGAGATCAGCTGCTCGTTGGTATGCTTGAGCGTTTCCATATCGACGATGCCGCGTTCGGATTCTTTTGCCGTCTCGACAGAGGCCATGTGCAGCATGTCGGCGTTCTTCTGCAGCAGCGCGTTCGTCATGTCCGTGACCTGCCGCTGGGCCTCCATGGCGCGGCGGGAATTTTCAATGCCGAGCGTCAGTACCATCTGATTTTTCCACAGCGGGATGGTGTTGAGCACGGAGGTCTGGATCTTTTCGACAAGCGCGGTGTCGTTGTTCTGGATCATGCGGATCTGCGGCGCGGTCTGCAGCGAGATCATGCGCGTCAGCTCCAGATCGTGGAGCTTCTTTTCGAACCGGACGCATTTGTTTTCAAAATCATTGGCCGCCTGCGCATCCTCCGGCAGATTCGAAGCCTCGGCCTTTGCGCGCAGCTCATGCAGCGTGGTGCTGCGGGCCTCGGCCAGCTTCTGCTTGCCGGCCAGAATATACATGGTCAGCTCCTTGAAGTACTGCAGGTTCCGCTCGTACATCTGATCCATCACGGCTACGTCCTTCAGCAGCGTGATTTTGTGCTTTTCCAGCTCGCCGGAGATGCGGTCGACATTGACCTCCGCCGTCGCGAAGCGGCTCTTCATCTCCTCGGCGTTGATCTTTGCCTTGCGGAACAGGCCCGCGATGCCCTTCTTTTCCGGCTCGTCCATCGTCTTGAGCTCGACGAGCAGGCCGGAGAGCATATCGCCGATCTCGCCCAGATCGCCGGTCTTGACCTTGGCCAACGCCGTGTCGGAGAAATCTGCGATGTTCTTCTGTGCGGAAGCGCCGTATTCGAGGATCTGCTGCGCGTTTTCCAGATCGATCTGCTTCGAGAAGGCCAGCACGGCCTGCTGCTCTTGCTCGGAGAGCGCGGAAAGATCGGGGCCTGCCTCCGGCGCGGCCTGTGCTTTCGTGATGAGATCTGCTTCCTGTTTGACCTCCGGCTGCGGCTGCGCGTTCAGATCCGGCGTCAGGGTGAGCTGGGGAATGTATTCGTCCATAATCTGTTCCTCCTGTATCTATTTGTACCGTTTATGCAAAATCCTTTTTGTTCGTCAGCCCTTCGCTGGCCATCATTTGCTCCATCACGCGGATATCGGCGGTGATGTCGACGACGTCGGCCTCAAACAGCGCGTCGAGCTGCCGCTGGAAGGCGATAATGACCTTGTCGAGCAGGTCTTCGATCTTCTGCATCCCCTCGGTGATGTTTTCCGTTTTGAGACTCTGGTTCTGCAGCGTGACGTACTGCTCCATAAGCTTGATCGTGGTCGGCAGATAATAGTTGAGGAACTGCCGGATCTGACTGAGCTTTTTCGGGTTTTTCCGGACGCAGTCGAAGATCTGCGCCGTCAGCCGCTCGATGAGATCGATCTGGGCGCTTATGCGCTCGTCAGGGATCTCGTCGTTCAGACGGCGGATATCGGCGATGGCGCGCTTGCCCTGATAGATGACCGACTGCAGCTCCGGCGGGAGCTTTTCCTCCGGCTCTGGCTCCGGCTGCGGTTCAGGCTTCTTTTCCGCCTGCTTCGGCTGGGGCTGCTCCGGCGCGGCAGCCTTCGGCGGCTCGTCCGTCTTTTTGCCGGGCAGCACGATGCGCAGGATCGCATACACGATCGCCGACACGACCGCGCAGGAAAGAATCCCCCGGAAGGTGTTCAGCTTGCCGGCGTACAGCAGCCATACGATGCCAATGGCATAAATCGGAAGCGCGGAGCGCTTCTTTTTTGCGTTCTGTTTCTCTTTCTGTTCGTCCATGGTATTCCTTTCTCCGCAAGGCGAAGCATTTTTCTGGATATTCTCTCAAAATAATAGTAGTACAAACGCAGCAGAAAGTCAACTGCCGGACCGGATTGACACGGACTGCGGCGCACAGTATAATAGAGTGCGGAAGGAACCGGCTGCGCGGGAGAAGCTGCGGAAGCATCCTTGAGGAACCGGCTCCCTGCCGCATATCCATACCTATGCCGGCAGCCGGAAGGCGGTGCGGCTTTATTTTATGTAATGGAGGCATTCCTATGATCCGTGTATCCCCTTCGATTCTGGCGGCAGATTTTGCAAATCTGGAACGCGAGATCGGTACGATCAAACAGGCTGGCGCCGAGTATGTACATATTGACGTTATGGACGGCCTGTTTGTTCCCAATATTTCAATCGGACTGCCCGTTTTGTCCTGCATCCGCAAGGTGACGGATCTGACGCTCGACGTGCATCTGATGATCGACCGCCCCGTGCGCTATGCCGAGCGCTTTTGTCAGGCAGGCGCGGACATCGTGACCGTCCATGTCGAGGCTGACACGCAGGAAAACACACTTGAGGCGCTCCGCATCATCCGCGCCTGCGGCAAAAAGCCCGCGATCTGCGTCAAGCCCAAAACACCGGCGGAGGCCGTGCTGCCGTTTATCGGTCTTGTCGACCTCATTCTGGTCATGACGGTCGAGCCGGGCTTCGGCGGACAGAGTTTCATGACCGACATGATGCCCAAGGTGCGGGCCATCCGCGCGTATATCGATGAGAAAAATCCCGGCTGCGAGCTGGAGGTCGACGGCGGCGTCAACGCGCAGACTGCAAAGGTCTGCACGGCGGCAGGCGCAAACGTCCTTGTCGCAGGCAGCGCGTTTTTTAAAGCAGCAGACAAGGCCGCGTTTGTACAGGCGGTAAAATAAATCGATCCGCGTAAATTTCAACTCCCATTGCTGTGCTGCCGCGCAGCGTGGGAGTTTTTTGTCTGAATAGGGAAGACCCTCTTGACAACGTAACAATGTTATGCTATTATACGACCGTAACAATGTTACGGAACACTGTTACGGAAGGAGGCTGCACATGGATGAGGATCTGATTTCCAAAAAGGAGCTGTTGGAGCGCTATGGGATCTCCTATGGCGCGCTGTACCGCTGGAAGCGGATGGGCCTGATCCCGGAGAGCTGGTTCCTGCGCCGTTCGACGCCGAGCGGACAGGAGACGTATTTTCACACGAAGCAGATCTGCCCGCGCGTGGAGCGGATCCTGGAAAGCAAGGAGCGTGTGTCGCTCGAAGAACTCGCCGCGGAGCTGGCCGGGCAGAAGCAGGCGTCTGCTGCGCGGCGGACACTGGTTCTGGAAACAAAATACGGCTCGAAAACCTATTCCCTCGACGAGCTTTTGCACCTGTATCTGACCGAGGGCGAACACAAAACCGATATTCTGGAGCATCTGAAGGAGGAAGCATTATGAACGAACACATTGATATGAAAATTTCCGGCGCGAGCAGCATGCCGGGCGGCGAATACCGCAGAGTCTCGATCAGTGGCGCGGGCAAGGTACAGGGCAGCCTCAAATGTGAGGAGCTGCACTGCTCCGGCGCGGCAAAGGTGCAGGGCGACGTGGACTGCGCGGGCGAGCTGCACACGAGCGGCGCGGCCAAGGTATTCGGAAGCGCCCGGTGTGGCAGCCTGTCGTCCTCCGGCGCATTTTCCGCGCAGTCGGTGCAGGTAGAGGGGCTTGCGTCCGTCTCCGGTTCGCTGCGGACGGAGCAGGCGCTTACGGCGGACGAGCTCCGCGCGTCCGGCTCTCTGGAGGCCGGCAGCGTCCACTGCCGGGCGCTCCGTTCCTCCGGCGCGTGCCGGGTCAGCGGAGACGTCGAGGCAGAGACGGCGGTCTTGAGCGGTGCAGTAGAGATCGGCGGACTTCTGAACGCGGAGACGGTCGAGATCTCGGCCAACCGCGCGGTGCACATCAGTGCCATCGGCGGCGGAACTATCCGCGTCCTGCAGAAGGACACGGCAACGGTCCTCGGTATCTTCCGCACAAGCCCCGGCTGCGCGCGCATCGGCTCGATCGAGGGCGATAACATTGAGCTTGAGAATGTCGAGGCTGAGATCGTTCGCGGCAAATACGTCCGCATCGGGCACGGCTGCCGGATCGGAACGGTTGAATTCGGCGAAAATCTGGAGGCCGAGCCCGGCACCGTCAGACAAAGCACGCAGACCGGTACAAAATAAGTGTCGATTCTGCGCCAAATTGTAAATATTTCTTAACTTTCAGGGAAAAGGTTTGATTCCTGCGGCGATGTGTGATAGAATGCACCCGTATGTGATTTTTATTGTTACTGGAGAGATTCGATGTCACAGGTCAAACTGTTCAGCTCGACCGGCACACGCGTGGCCAGGCGTTCCGGCAAGCCGAAAAAGCAGAAGGTCAAAAAGCCTCTGAAGACGCTTGCCATCTGGCTGCTCGTTATTCTGTGTCTGGAGGCGCTGTACTTCTTCTGCGTGTATACGAACAACAGCTTCGTCAAAAAATGGCGGACGATTTATATCAACACCGCGATGGACACCATGCGCCACCAGTGGCTGGCGACCTATTTTATCCCCAAGGATGTCATTGACGAGGTTCGGTACGAATACGGTCTGTTTAAGGCTGCGACGGTCGGCAAGGAATCCAACGCCAACTGGGGCAAGAAGGACGACACGCCCGCCGGCACGGACACGCCCGCAGCGGACGACAACGTCACGCACATCAATCCGAACATCACGCACGAGTCGGAGCAGACGGAAGACAATACCCCAACGGCAGAAGAGCTGGAAAAGCAGGCGCAGGAGAATTTCTACTCCGTCTTCTGGGAGCTGGACCGCACGTCCATGGAGGCGTATCTGGCCGAGCACCCCGACACGCTGGCGAACGGCTGGGACCAAATTTACATCAACGAAGCCGGCTTTGACGACGAGGGCACGTCCATCCAGTCCATCTTCGGCGAGCAGGTGCTGGCAATCGACGCGAAGGACGGCGTTCTGCTGCTGCGCATTTCCGGCAAGGGCTATCGCGGCGCGCTGGCCGTGGGCAAGGATCCGTCGCGCCTGTCCATCGAGATGGCCACGACGCTCGGCACCGCCGGACAGCTCTCGGGCACCATCGCCGAGGCGCACAACGGCGTTCTGGCCATGAACGCCAACGGCTTCCTCGACCCCAACGGCGCGGGCAACGGCGGTCTGCTTGCGGGCTATACGATGTCCAACGGCACGGCCTACGGCGACCATTTCTCTGCCTACGCCTACAAGCGCATCGAGCTGCACGAGGACAACCTGTTCTATATCAAGGACGCGCTGTCTCCCGTCAGCGAAGACTGCACCGACGCGGCGGAGTTCACACCTGCGCTCATCGTCGATGGCAAGAAGATCATGGACGATTACTGGACCGGCGAGCAGCCGCGTGCCTGCATCGGCCAGAGCGAGAACTACGAAATTCTCATGCTGGTCATCGAGGGCCGCTATCCGCTTGAAGGCATCCTCGGCACGAGCGTCAACAACTGCTCCGAGATCCTGCTCCAGCACAAGTGTATGCAGGCCATCAACCTCGACGGCGGTTCGAGCGCCATGCTGTGGTTCGACGGCGAGTATGTCACGCAGTCGTCGTCCTCCCCTCTGCGCTACACCGGCGGCCGTCCCCTGCCGAACGCATGGGTCTATAAAAAAGCCGAATAAACGACCAGCAGCCCCCGGCGCCGCCGGGGGCTGTTTACTGCAAAGCGCTAAACTGTCCAGCGCGGGAATGCGTTGAGCGCTTGCAAAATCTGCCGAATCTGGTATGATGGCAGAGAAAGGAGCACCTTATGAAAAACATAACACGAATTTTATCCGCTGCTCTGGCGCTGTGTCTGCTGGCGGCACTGTGTCTGCCCGCGCGGGCGGACGGGACGCAGGACTGCGGCGCGAAGCTGCTGGCCATCACGTTTGACGACGGGCCCGGCAAATATACCGGCGCGCTTCTGGACGGCCTTGCCGAGCGCGGCGTTCACGCGACGTTTTTTGTCAACGGCGTCAACGCCTCCGGCTGGCCGGAGACGCTGAAGCGCATCGTAAACGAGGGCCACCAGCTTGCGAACCATACATACAATCACAAAAACCTTAACACCTGCTCCGCGCAGACGGTCGCATATGAGATCAGCGCCGTGCAGGCGCTCATCACCGCCGCCGGAGGCGACGAAAACGCGTATATCCGCGCCCCCTATGGCAACGCGAACAAAACGGTCAAATCCGTCGTGACCGCGCCGCTGATCTACTGGTCGGTCGACCCGGAAGACTGGAAGTACCGCAATGCAGAGACGGTGCGCAGCAATATCGAAGCCGGTGTCTTTGACGGCGCGATCATTCTGGTCCATGACATTTACAAGACCAGCGTGGACGGTGCGCTGGCCGCGATCGACGATCTGCTGGCCGAGGGCTATGAGTTCGTCACCGTGAAGGACCTGCTGCTGCGGCGCGGCGTAACGCCCGAGGCGGCGACGGTCTATTATTCGGCAAAAAACAACGGGATCAATCTGCCCGCCGATGCGGTCGGCGAGCAGGCGTTTGACGAGAGCCGCATCGAGACGCACTGGGGCTACGCCGCCATGAAGACCTGCCTGGATTACGGCTGGATGACGCTGACGGACACGGGCGAATGGAAGCCGAACGCATTTGTTACGCGGGCGGAATTTGCCGCCGATCTTGCCCGCTTTGCGGGCATCCACACGCTCTATCCGCTGGCGGGCGCGGCGCGCTTTTCGGACGTTGACCTGACGGCGGAGGACGCGCCGTATCTCGCCTGGGCGGCGGACAGCGGCATCGTCGCGGGCTACGACGACGGGACCTTCCGGCCCGAAAAGACCCTCACACGGGAGCAGATGGCCGTCATGCTGGCGCGGTACTATGCACGCTCCGGCGTCACGACGCAGGGAAGTCTGGACTTCGCGGACGCTGCGAAAATCTCCGGCTGGGCCGTCGACGGCGTATCGGTCTGCGTGGGACTCGGCCTTGTGCAGGGCGACCCGCGGGGCCGCTTCCTGCCGCAGAGCAGGCTCACCCGCGCGCAGATCGCCTCGATCCTCGTGCGGATGGCAGGATAACAAAATGGGCTGTCCCGATGTGTTCGGGACAGCCCTCTTTTCATATTCGATCAGTATGCGATGCCCCAGTAGATCATCTTCCTGGCGGGCTTGCCGCAGATCGGGCAGGTGTCGCCGAGATGCTCCTGCTTGAGCGGCATACAGCGGGAGGACATGCCGCCCTCTTCCTTCATCTTGAGCTCGCATTCCAGCTCGCCGCACCACATCGTCTTGATGAAGCCGCCGTGCTCGGCCTGCAGCTGCTTGGCCTCTTCGAGCGAATGCGCTTCATAGATATGGTTGTCGAGATTCTGCTTCGCCTTTTCGAACATCCCCTTCTGGACAAGCTCCAGCTGCTCGGAAACGGCGGCTTCGAGATTCTCCAGCGGGACGACCGTCTTCTCGCCGTCATTGCGGCGGACGAGCACGCACTGTCCGGCCTCGATATCGCGCGGGCCGATCTCGACGCGCACGGGCACGCCCTTCATCTCATACTGCGCGCACTTCCAGCCCATGGAGTTATCCGAATCGTCGAGCTTTACGCGAAGCCCCGCCTTGACCAGACGGTCCTTCAGCTCCGAAGCCTTTTCCAGGACGCCCGCCTTGTGCATCGCGACGGGCAGGACGATGACCTGCACGGGCGCGATCTTCGGCGGCAGGACGAGGCCGTTGTTGTCGCCGTGGGCCATGATGACCGCGCCGATCATACGCGTGGTGGAGCCCCAGGAGGTCTGGAACGGATATTGGAGCTTGTTGTCGCGGCCGGTGAAGGTCACGTTGTAGGCTCTGGAGAACTTGTCGCCGAAGTAATGGCTCGTCGCGCCCTGCAGCGCCTTGTGGTCCTTCATGAGGCACTCGACGGTATACGTCGCCTCCGCGCCCGCGAACTTTTCCTTTTCGGTCTTCTGGCCGGGCACGACGGGGATGGCGAGGACGTTTTCAAAGAAATCGGCGTAGCAGTTCAGCTGCTGCTCCGTCTCGTGGATGGCCTCCTCGGCGGTTTCGTGGATGGTGTGGCCCTCCTGCCACCAAAACTCTCTTGAGCGCAGGAACGGGCGGGTCGTCTTCTCCCAGCGGATGACGGAGCACCACTGGTTGTAGAGCATCGGCAGCTCCCGGTAGGTCTGCAGCACGCGCGACCAGTGGTCGCAGAACATCGTCTCGGACGTCGGACGGAAGGCCAGACGCTCCTCCAGCTTTTCGCTGCCGCCCATCGTGACCCATGCGACCTCCGGCGCGAAGCCGTTGACCAGCTCGCCTTCCTTTTTCAGCAGGCTTTCGGGGATCAGGACGGGCATCGCGACGTTTTCATGGCCGGTCTTCTTGAACTCCGCGTCCATGATGCGCTGGATGTTTTCCCAGATCGCATAGCCGTATGGCCGCAGGATCGTAAAGCCCTTGACGGACGCATACTCGACCAGCTCCGCCTTGCGGCAGATATCGGTGTACCACTGGGCAAAATCGACCTCCATATCGGTGATCTGCTCGACTTTCTTTTCTTTCGCCATATCAATTCATCCTTTCGGAAATACTTTTCAGTCAATGGATTTATTTTATCACACTTGTCAAGCGTCTGTACATAAGATGAGATACCTGAACGCAGGCAATATTGGAGGTTCATATGCCATGATCTATTGTATCCCGCTTGACACGGCGACGGAGGAATTTTACGCGTCCGTCGCCCGCGCAGCCGGTCTGCCCATGGAGCAGGTGCTGCGCGACGCGCTCTTCAAGCTTGCGGGCGAGCTGTCGCTCGAAGCGCTGGCCCGGCGGAGCCGGAACCAGACGCCGCGGGGCGGCGCTGAATAAAGTACGCAAAGGCCCGAAATAAGGTTGTAATTTGACGTGTTCTCTGGTATCATGTGGTGAAACGAAAATATCGGAGGCAGATTCTCATGAAATCCATTCGTGATCTTTATAAAGTTGGAAAAGGCCCGTCCAGCTCCCACACCATGGGGCCGGAACGCGCGGCCCGCATCTTCAAACAGGAAAACCCCGGCGCGGAGCGCTATGAGGTCACGCTTTACGGCTCTCTGGCCCTCACTGGCGTCGGCCATGGCACCGACCGGGTGCTGAGTGAGGTCCTTGCGCCCACCCCGACGGAGATCATCTTCTCAAAGAAGGACCCCGGCGATCTGCGCCACCCGAACACACTCGACTTTGCCGCCTACAACGGCGAGGAAAAGCTTGCGTCCATGCGCGTGGAATCCATCGGCGGCGGCGATATCGTGATCGAGGGCCGCGAGGCGGCGGAGCCGGACGATGTATACCCCGAAAATTCATTCGCTGAGATCGCGCAGTACTGCCGCTGGCGGTATATCTCGCTGCGCGAATACGTCGAGCTGAACGAGGGGCCGGAGATCTGGGACTTTTTGCAGACCATCTGGCGCACCATGCGCGCCGAGGTCGAGGAAGGGTTGGAGGCGACCGGCATTCTGCCGGGTGGTCTGAACGTGCAGCGCAAGGCGCGTTATCTCTACGAGCGCCAGCACGCGCAGGAGATCCCGCAGGTGCGCGAACTGCAGCTGGTCTGCGCCTATGCCTTCGCCGCCGCCGAGCAGAACGCCGCCAACGGCACGATCGTCACCGCGCCGACCTGCGGCAGCTGCGGCGTGCTGCCCGCCGTTCTCATGTACTTACAGGGCAAATACCACTATTCCGACCTGCGCATGGCCCACGCGCTGGGCGTGGCGGGCATCATCGGCAATCTGATCCGCCGCAACGCGTCCATCTCCGGCGCGGAATGCGGCTGTCAGGCGGAGATCGGCTCGGCCTGCTCCATGGCGGCCGCCGCGATGTGCGAGCTGATGGAGTTCCCCATTGAGCAGATCGAATACGCTGCCGAGATCGCCATGGAGCACCATCTGGGCCTGACGTGCGACCCCATCTGCGGCCTTGTGCAGATCCCCTGCATCGAACGCAACGCCGTCGCCGCCAAGCGCGCCATCGACTCGGCGAATCTGGCCCATATGCTGGTCGGCACGAGAACGATCTCGTTCGACATGGTCGTGCGCACGATGTACGAAACCGGCGTCAGCATGAACCGCGCCTTCCGCGAAACGAGCGAAGGCGGCCTCGCCAAGCTCTACAGCCGCCGCGCCGGGCAGACGCTGGGGAAATAAAGATGCGCCCAAGGCTCCCCCTTTATTCAAAGGGAAATCTGGGTGCTACCGCGCCAGTTGTAGGGGCCGACGACCTGTCGGCCCGATCAATGTTGCGAATTTTCCTTGAATTTTCGTAAAAACCGCTGTATTCTGCGGGCGGACAGAGTCGTCCGCCCCTACGGAGCTGTGATTTTTACGGCATTACGTTGAAAACGAACAGACTTCGTCCGCGCCCGGGGCTTCCCCGGGCGCGGAATTTATAGTAGCTTTTTTTCCTCATATCGAATATAATAGGAGCAAGACGCAGAACCAGAAAGGAGGATCATGGCTTTCGCCATCACAAGCGCCATGCGCCTGCCGGACTCCGGCAGGACAACGAGGAGGAACGTGATCGAGGATTCGGCGGATGCGTTCCCGTGCAGTCTCTGTGCGCGTAACGAAGTCAGAAATATGCGGGCGATCGCAAAACAAAGGGGCTTTGAACAGAGGATCAGGCAAATTTCTGCGCGTTTGTCCTGTAGCTGATTTTACAGGAGGAACAATTTCATATGTGTGGTATCGTAGGATACGTAGGAACCCAACAGGCTGCGCCCATCCTGCTGGAGGGTCTGTCGCGCCTGGAATACCGAGGCTATGACTCCGCAGGCGTCTGCGTGGAGCAAAACGGCGTTCTGAAGGTCGAAAAGGCCAAGGGACGGCTCCAGAATCTGATCGCAAAAACCGAAAATGGCGCGCTTCTGCCCGGCACGCTCGGCATCGGCCATACCCGCTGGGCCACGCACGGCGAGCCGAACGACACAAATTCCCACCCGCACGTTTCCCAGAACGGGAAAATCGCCGTCGTTCACAACGGCATCATCGAGAATTATCTGGAACTGCGCGAATTTCTGCAGCAGAAGGGCGTCCAATTCGCCTCACAGACCGACACGGAGGTCGTCGCGCAGCTGATGGAATACTGCATGGGACTGCCGGAGGTTGAGACCGTCTCAGACGCTTTGTACATGGTCCTGCACCGGATCGAGGGCGCGTATGCGCTCGGCATCCTCTGCTCGGACGATCCCGACCACGTCTATGCCGCGCGCAAGGACGCGCCGCTGCTCATCGGCTTCGGCGAGGGCGAGAACTTTATTGCCTCCGACGTGACGGCGCTTGTCAAGTACACGCGCGACGTTGTGTACATGGACGACGGCGAGGTCGCCGTTCTGGGCCGCGACGGCGTGCAGGTCTATAATGCGATGGAGCTGCCCATCGAAAAGGAGCACCATCACATCGACTGGGAGATCTCCGCCGCGGAAAAGGGCGGCTACGAGCATTTCATGCTCAAGGAGATCATGGAGGAGCCCGAGGCGCTGCGCCGGGCGATCCTGCCCCGCATCAAGGACGGCGCGGTCGTCTTCGACGGATTGATGCTCGACAGCAGCCGCTACGACTGCATCAAGATCATCGCCTGCGGCTCGTCGTATCACGTGGGTATGGTCGGCAAGTATAACCTCGAAAAGCTGACGCGGATGCCGGTCGAGGTCATTCTGGCCTCCGAGTTCCGCTATTGCAGCCCGATTGTAAACGAACGGACGCTTGCCATTATTATCAGCCAGTCTGGCGAGACGCTCGACACCATGGCTGCGCTGCGCGAGGCAAAGAGCCTCGGCGCGAGAATTTTGTCTATCGTCAATGTCGTCGGCAGCTCCATCGCCCGCGAATCGGACGACGTGCTCTACACCTGGGCCGGGCCGGAGATCGCCGTCGCGACGACCAAGGCGTATTCCACGCAGATGGCCGTTCTGGATCTGCTGGCCGTCTATCTCGCCGCACAGCGCAATACGATCAGCGCCGAAGAGGCGAACCGCCTGACTGCGGCGATCGCCGCGCTGCCCGCGCAGGTCGAGCAGATTCTGTCCAGCCGCGAGCAGATCCAGTATTACGCCTCGCAGTATTTCAATCACGATTCCGTGTTCTTCATCGGCCGGAACCTGGACTATGCGCTCGGCATGGAGGGGTCCCTGAAGCTCAAGGAGATCTCCTATATCCACTCCGAGGCCTACGCCTCCGGAGAACTCAAGCACGGAACGATCTCGCTCATTGAGCCCGGCACGCTCGTGATCGCGCTGGGCACCTATGGCCCGCTGTTTGACAAGGCCATGAGCAACGTCATCGAGGTCAAGGCAAGGGGCGCAAGCGTTCTCGCACTCACGACGGAAAATCGCCGGGAAGACCTCGCCAGCCGCGTCGACGGCATCCTGACTATCCCGGAAACGGAGCTGCCGCTGCTGCCGCTGCTGGGCGTCGTGCCGCTGCAGCTGTTCGCGTACTACGTCGCGCTGCAGCGCGGCTGCGACATCGATAAGCCCCGCAACCTCGCAAAGAGCGTCACAGTTGAATAATTCCCGCCAGCGCCCGCCGGATTCCCGGCGGGCGTCTTTTACGGAAGCACCAGATTTCGCCTGCCGGGCAGAATACGGTTTTCGTTGCGGATGCTGTCGGAATGTGGTATGATGAAAAAAACAGAAAAAGGAGTTTTTCTATGACCGCACTGCATGGATTTGAACAGACGCGGCAGCGCCGCATTGATGAGCTGGACGCTGTTCTGCATGAATATACCCACGCCGCCTCCGGTGCGCGGCTCTGCTGGCTCGAGCGGGAGGACGAAAACAAGGCCTTCTGCGCCGCCTTCCGGACGCTTCCGTATGACGACACGGGCGTTTTTCACATTCTGGAGCATTCCGTTCTGTGCGGCTCGAAGCAGTTCCCGGTCAAGGAGCCGTTTGTCGAGCTGATGAAGGGCTCCTTGAACACGTTCCTGAACGCGCTGACGTTCCCGGACAAGACCTGCTATCCCGTCGCCAGCCGCAACAGCCGCGATTTTCTCAACCTGATGCGCGTGTATCTCGACGCCGTGTTCTTCCCCGGCATCCACGAAAAGCCGGAGATCTTCCAGCAGGAGGGCTGGCATTATGAGCTGCACGACGGCGTTCTGACGCGCTCCGGCGTTGTGCTCAACGAGATGAAGGGTGCGTTTGCCGACGCGGACGAGCTGCTGATAAACGCCATGTCCCGTGCGCTGTTCCCGGACTCGCCCTACCGCTTCGTCTCCGGCGGCGATCCTGAGGCCATCCCGAGTCTCACCTATGAGGCCTTTACCGCCGCGCATAAGCGGTTCTATCATCCGGCCAACTCCTATCTGCTGCTCGACGGCAGCATCGATCAGGACGAGAGCTTCGCTCTGCTGGACGGCTATCTGTCACAGTTCGCAGCCATCGACCCGGACACGCAGATCCATGCCCAGCCGCCCGTCCGGGCGGAGCGCCGGACGATCGACTATCCGCTTCCCGCCGGAGAACCGATGCAGCAGCGCTGGAAGCTCGGCTGCGGCTACGTGATCGGGACGTATCAGGATGCGCAGACGCTCTTTGCTGCACAGGTGCTGTCGGACGTACTCTGCGGCAGCAACCACGCGCCGCTGTGCCGCGCGATTCTGGAACAGGGCCTTGCCGAGGACGTGGTGCTCAGCTGCGACGAGCAGTGTATGCAGCCGAATCTTCTGCTGCGTGTGCAGAACTTCCGCGAGGCCGACCTGCCCGCCATTCAGGCGACGATCCGCGATACGCTGACCGCGCTCTGCGAAAACGGCCTTGACCGTGAGCAGATCGAGGCCTCGCTTGCGAGCTTCGAATTCAAGCTCCGCGAACGCGATTACGGCACGATGCCGCGCGGGCTGATCTTTGAGCTTGAGATCCTGGCCAGCTGGCTGTATGGCGGCGACCCCGCCGCCCGCCTGTGCTTCAGCGAGGTGTTCGACGATCTGCGCGCCGCCATCGGCACAGGATATTATGAGACGCTTCTGCGCCGCCTGCTGCTGGAAAATCCGCATACCGCCGAAATCCTCCTGCGCCCGTCGCAGACCTGCGGCCAGGAACGGCAGGAGCGCGAACGCGAGGCGCTGCAAAATATGCTTGAAACGCTGGACGAGGCGCAGCGCAGCCGAATTGTTGATGGGCAGGAGCGGCTTGCCGCGCTCCAGCAGGAGCCGGACAGCCCCGAGGCGCTGGCTGCGATCCCGCACGTGCAGCTTTCTGACCTGCCGCGCGACCCGGCCCCCATCCCGACGGAGGCGGAGGCCGATGGCCGCCTTATCCTCCATGCCGTGCAGACCGACGGCATTGTGTATCCGACGGCCTATTTTGCAGCCGATGATCTGACGGAGGCGCAGCTTCCGTATATGACCGTTCTGGGGGCAGCGCTGGGACAGCTCCCGGCGGGCGGCATGGACGCGCAGGAGCTTCAGAAGCAGCTGCGTCTGAAGCTCGGCAGTCTCACCGCGGCACTGTCGCCCTACAGCCAGTATCATGACCCGCAGAGCTACCGGCTCTATGCTGCCGTTTCATTCAGCGCGCTGGAGGCCAGGCTCCCGGAGGCTGTGCGGCTGACGGCGCAGGTCCTGACGCAGACGGATTTTTCTGACAAGACGAAGCTTCTGGAGCTGATCCGGCAGCAGCGCGACGGCCTGCAGCAGCAGATCGTCAACTCCGGCTCAAGCGCCGCGATGCTCCGCGCCTCCGCCGCCCTGAACGCGGCCAGTGCCTGCGCCGAGCGCTGCGCGGGCGTCAGCTACTATCGCTGGCTGCGGGAGCTGGAGCAGAATTTCGACGCAAGGGCGGACGAGCTGATCGAAACGCTGCGCGCGCTCTGTGAAAAGCTGTTTGTGACCGCGCGGATGCGCCTGTCCATCACCGGCGGCAGACAAAACGCCGAACTGGTACTGACCGGCCTGCGCGAAGCGCTTCCGACCGGCGCTGTACCCGGCGCACCGTGTCAGGCGCAGCTGCTGCCGATCCGTAAAGAGGGCATCGTGATCCCATCCGAGGTTTCGTTCACCGCTGTCTGCGGCAATGTCCACGCGTATTCCGGCGATCTGCGCATCGCCTGCCGAGCCGCCTCGCTCGGCCATTACTGGAACGAGATCCGCGTGCAGGGCGGCGCCTACGGCACGGGCCTGCTCGTGCGCGAAACGGGGCTTGTCTCCGCCTACACCTACCGTGACCCGGATTGCCGCCGTTCGCGCGGCGCGATCGGCCGAACGGCCGCATATCTCGAAGCCGCAGCCGCCTCCGGCGAGGCGCAGGACGTCAACATCATCGGCGCTATCAGCGATGCCGAGCCGCTGCTCTCGCCGCGCCTGCAGGGCGCTGTCGCGGACGCATGGCTCCTGAAGGGCATGACCATGGACGACCGCCGCCGTATGCGTCATGAGCTGCTGGACGCAGGCCCCGCGTCTCTGGCCGCCTGCGCAGGCCAAATCGGCAGCGCGCTGGATAGCGGCGTCGTCTGCGCCCTCGGCCCCCGGCCCCAGCTCGAAGCCTGCGGCGATCTGGAGCTGCAGGAGCTTTGAGAAAAAAATAAAAAAGGACTTGCATTTTGTCCCCGACTGTGCTACTATAATGTGGCGCTGAGGAAGCGCGGTACGCGCCGGTAGCTCAGTTGGATAGAGTGACTGGCTACGAACCAGTAGGTCGGGGGTTCGAGTCCCTTCCGGCGTACCAGAAAAGCAGTTGATTTCATTTTGGAATCAACTGCTTTTCTTTTTTGTGCTGTACTACCGCAGGAGCACAAAACGGCTCCCCTTATATGAAAGGGGAGCCGTTGGTGTGTCCGTTTATCTGCTTGTTCAGACCATCCGATTGGACGGCAAAAACCGGATCAGCTCTTAACAGTGAACTTTGCGGAATCGAGCAGCTGGTTGCCGATGTAGATGGACAGGGTATAATCGCCGTCGGTCTGCGGGGTGCGCGGGAAGTAGCCGACGAACATATTCTTTTCCCACATATCCTTCCAGACCAGCACGGAGCTGGACGAATCGACGATCTTCCCGTCCGCGTCGCGGACGACAAGGTTGACCATGACCGTTCCGTCGGAGGAAGCGTCCAGATTGCTGCCCGCGTCCACGTCGAACGCGACCAGCTCACCCTTGGAGAATGTCGAGCGGCGCGTGACCAGATCGACATAGCGGAACGTCTCCTTATTCGGCTTGAGGAACAGGCCGGTGTAGGGGTCCTTGACGCCGTTGGCTGTGTAGGGATTATCCACATTGGCGGTCGTGAAGGTCAGCTCAGTTGTGCCGTCGAGCAGATCGCCGTTCTTCAGTGCCAGCGTGACCTTGTACGTCGCGCCGGGGTACATATTGTTGGCGGGGATGACGCAGGAATCCGTATCCGTTTCCAGCGTCTGCGGCTCGGCGTTTTCCACATCCTGAAGCGTGTAGGTCACGACCCAACCGGATTCGGCGGGTTCTGTCTCGCAGACCCAGCTGAGGTTGACGTTGATCGTCCGGCCCGTCTCGTCCGTCTCATCGGAGGACTTGAAGTCCTTGATGTTCGTGACGGTCGGCGTGGCGTTCATCGTGTACCGGGAGAGCATCGTCGGCGCGGAGATCTCGATCTCGTATTCCGTGCCGGAGACGAGGTTTTCAAACGTCACGTTCGGGACGGTGACCTCCTTCGTTTCCTCGAAGCCGGCCTTGTCCGTGATGGTGACGACCCACTTTTCAGGCGCGTCGCCCTCATACTGCCACGTAAGCAGAGCGGAGGAGCTGGACGTCACGATGGATACGCTGTCGGGCACCAGATCCACGGTCGGCACCGTCGAAAGCGTCGCGGCGGTCGCGCCGGTCAGCAGGGTATTTTCGGGGGGAAGCAGCGTAAAGGTGTATTCCGATCCGGACTGCAGATCGCTGATCACGACCGAATGGCCGGAGAAGGTGACAGTCTTGGCCTCGGCGCCCTCCGCCGCATACGAAAGCGTCCAGCTGTCGAAGTCGGGGCCGTCCTGAAGGATGAAGTTCAGCTCGGCCTGCGTGATGGAGATCGGCGTCGCCGTGAAGCTCAGGATCTTCGTTTCGGCGTAGGTCGAGGCGGTGGCGGAATAGGAGCCCGTCATCTTCTTGCCTTCCAGCGGGACGGCCTCGATCGTATACTGCGTGCCCGGCACGAGCGAATCAAACGTCATGGCTTCGCCCGCCGTAAAGGCCTTCCGGCTCTGGTTGCCGTAGGCGTCGGAGCAGGTAACGTCAAATGCGCCGCTGTCCTCGCCGGATTCGACCTGAACGGTCAGATAATCCGTGCCGATGTCCGTCACGGAGACGGAGTTGACGTGCGTGACAGACGGGACGATCACAAAGAACCATACTGCCGCCGCAATCGCAGCCAGTGCGGCCACGCCAATGAAGACCGGCAGAATCCATTTTGGCGCGGACGCCTTTTTCTTCCGCCGCTGTCCGCGCGGGGGCAGATTGATCTTCAGCTCGTCCACCTCAGCGTCTTCGCTGGAGGAGCTGTTGTCCGCATCGTCCTCGGACGCATCCTGCGAATTTTCATCCAGATCAAGGGTGTTCTGGCCCGCCTCGCCGCGATGGACCTCGTCGATGATGGCGTTGAGCATGGCCGTGTCCGGTGAAAAGCTCTCCTTGAAATCGTCCGCCATCTGCTCGGTGTCGGCAAACTGGACCGGCTCGACCTCTTCTTCGGCGGAGGGGTCGATCTGCTCCGGCTCGCCCTCGATGGGCGGGACGATCAGCGCGTCGGACGCCTCGTTGCGCTTGCCGTATTCCAGCAGCGCCTCCTGCAGCTCCTGCGGGGTCTGATAGCGGTCCTCGGGCTTGAATGCGCAGGCCTTCAGCAGAATGTCCGCCATTTCATAATCTGCGTACATGGGAGCCGGCAGCTGCTGGCCGGTCACGCGCAGCTTGTCTGCCGCGCGGGCAGACGTTTTTTCGTCCTCGAACGGGCCGTGGTTGCCGTTGTAGATGCGGTAGAGGATCATGCCGACAGAGTAGATATCGGTCGTCGGCTCGATCGTCCCAAGCAGGCTGAACAGCTCCGGCGCAGAGAAGGAGCTGAGCATATTTTCCGGCATCGAGCAGTATTTCAGCTCGTCGATCTTCGCGATGCCGAGGTCGCCCAGCAGATAGTGCCCCGAACTGCTTAAGTACACGTTCGACGGCTTGACGTTGCGGTGGATCAGCCCGGCCTCGCGCAGACTGCACAGCGCGCTGCACAGATCCAGACCCAGATTGACCGCGCCCGACTGCGTCATGGGCGTTTCGGCAAGCACCTCGGAGAGCGTCTGGCGGTATTCGGCCAGCAGATAAATTTCAAAGCCGACGCCGTCCTCCTTCGGCTCGATCTGGTAGCTGCGGTAGCAGCCGATGTTCGGGCTGGCGGAAAGCTTTTCAAGCGTCTCGAGTTCCGATTGATAATCGGCGGCGACCTGCTTGTAATAATTCTGCGCGTCCTCGACCGTGGCGGCCGCGCCGGTGAACATCAGCGCGTCGACCTGCTTCTGCGATTCCGGGATGCAGATGTGCTTCAGATAATAGGACTGATTGCTTTTTGTGCTTTTGACAATATAGACAGACGTACCGCCGCGCACGCTGACGCATTTGACGAGCTCCATGTTCGTCAGCAGCGGCGATATCATGTTCAGTTCTGGCAATTCGTTCGCCTCCTTTACAAACACATCTTTATTCTATGTCATTTTCATTAAAAATGCAATACAATATCTTGTCCCATCCACTTGGAATCTGTAACAATCTGTGATATACTGTCTCCTGAGTCTGAATAAACGCACCGCTCCGATGCCCAAAAGGCCGGAGCACAATAGTTGGAGGCCCATTTATGGAATTGAAAACCTGTGAATACTGCGGCACGGCATACGATGCGCGCCTGCGCCAGTGTCCGCTGTGCGGACGCACCGCGGAAGGCCCCGCGGCTCCCGCAGAGCCGGAGCGCACGTCCCCCGTGCCGGAAAAGTCCGCGCAGAGCGCCCCTGCGGAGCGTCCCGCGCCGGGCAGACGTCTGCGGCAGGATGCAGGCGCGCCGAAGGCGGCCAGAGGCTACGCGGGCAAGCGCCTGCGCACCGCGTCCGCGCCCCAGCCGTCCGACGCGCAGAGCGCACCCGGCGAAGCCGTCTACGCCATCCCCAAGTGGATGATGACGGTTCTGTGCGTGATCCTCGGCGCTGCGGTGCTGGGCGGCGCACTGCTGGCGTTCAGCCGCCTCGGCTGGTCGCCGCTGTACCGTGAGCCGGCGCTCGAAGCGCCCGTTCAGGCCGCCGAGCCTGCACAGCCGGAGCCGGAGCAGGCGACTGTCCAGCAGCCCGCCGAGCCGGCGCAGCCGGACGAGAACCGCTACATGAACGAGGAGGACCAGAAGCACGACCAGACGCCCGAACCCGAGCAGAATGAGTCCAGCGTAAGCTGCACCAGCCTGACGCTTTCCGCCCCGACCGTGACCTTTGAGGAAGCGGGCCGCTTCTTTAACATCACCTTCACGCGCACCCCGGCTGACTGCACAGAGCCCGTTGCGTTCTCGTCCAGCGACGAGACGGTCGCGACCGTCTCCGAGCAGGGCAAGATCATCGCCGTGAACGCAGGCTCCGCCGTTATCACTGCCCAGTGCGGTGAACAGACGGCCCAGTGTCTCGTGACCTGCGACTTTGCCTATGTCGGAACCGGAGCGGCGGAGGGCGACCCGGCAGAGCTGGCGCTGAACAAGGATGATCTGACGTTCATGAACGCGGGCGAGCAGTACACCCTTTCCGTGACCGGCGCGCCGGACGGCGCAAGGATCACGTGGCAGAGCAGTGATGAATCCATCGTCACCGTCTCCGAAAACGGCGTCCTGACCGCAAAGGGCAAGGGTACGGCGACGGTAAAAGCCGCCGTCGACGACAGTGAGCTGACCTGTATCGTCCGCTGCAATTTTGAGGACAGGAGCGGCGAAGGCGAGTGCACCATCAGCAACAGCGACGTCACCATGGGCGTCAAGGGCGAGACGTTCCAGATCTCCCTGCGCGACGCAAACGGCAATAAGATCACCGGCCTTCTGTGGGTGTCGAGCGACCTTTCCGTCTGCTCGGTCGACGGCACCGGCGTGGTCAAGGCCGAGGGCAATGGCACAGCCTATGTCTCCACGACCTACAACGGCGTCACCTACCAGTGCATCGTGCGCTGCAACATTAAATAATAGCAGGAACAACACAGCCGGACGCAGGATTTTCCCGCGTCCGGCTGTTTGAATCAGGAGCACCCAAGGCTCCCCTTATCGTGCGGGGCACGACAAGGGGAGCCTTCAGTGAACCATCGACTGAACTCAGGCTCGCTTCAGATCGTCTCGACCTTGATCAGATTCGTATTGCCCGACGTGCCGGTGGTGTTGCCGCCAGTCATGACGACGTTGTCGCCCGGCTGCAGGTGCATGGCTTTTTTCGCTGCGCGCAGCGCGTTATAGAACAGCACGTCCGTCGATGTAAACGTTTCCTCGCACAGAACCGGCTGCACGCCCCACGAGAGTGCCAGACGGTACCACACACGCTCGTTTGTCGCCATGCCGATGATGTCCACTGGCACGCGGAAGCGCGAGACCATCCGCACCGTCGCGCCGGAAAGCGAGCTGACGACGATGGCCTTCGCGTGGATGTCGCAGGCCATGCAGCACGTTGCGTGCGAGATCGCGTCGACCATGTTCTTGATCTGGAACGCCTCGGCGCGGAACAGCGGCTCATAGTCGATATGCTTTTCCGTTTCCTCCACGATCTCGGCCATGGTCTGCACGGTTCTGACCGGATATTTGCCCGCCGCCGACTCACCGGAGAGCATGACGGCGCTCGTGCCGTCATAGACCGCGTTGGCAACGTCGGAAATCTCCGCCCGCGTCGGGCGCGGATTGTGGATCATGGATTCGAGCATTTCCGTGGCCGTAATGACGCGCTTGCCGAGCAGACGGCACTTGGTAATGAGATACTTCTGGATCGCAGGCAGCTCCGCAAACGGAACCTCCACGCCCAGATCGCCCCGGCCGATCATAATGCCGGAGCACGCCTGACAGATCTCTTCCACGTTGTCAATGCCGGTCTGGTTCTCGATCTTGGCGATGATCTCCACGTCCCTGCCGCCGTGCTCGTCCAGAAACCGCCGCACGTCCAGCACGTCCTGCTTCCGCGAGACAAACGATGCCGCGACAAAATCAATGCCGTTCTGAATACCGAACAGCAGATCATCCTTGTCCTGCTCGCTCAGATAGACCTGTTCGAGTACCTTGTGCGGGAACGACATACTCTTGCAGTCCGAAAGCTCGCCGCCCGTCACGACGCGGCAGTGAATTTCCGTTCCTTCAATACCTTCCACCTCAAAAATGACCAGTCCGTTGTTGACCAGCACCGTATCGCCCACGGAAAGATCGTTTGCCAGTCCTGCATAGCTGACGGAAACGATCGTCTCGTCGCCGTCGACCTGACGCGTCGTGAAGGTGAACGGATCGCCGTCCTTCAGCGTGATCTTCTTATTTTTGAACGTGCGGATGCGGTATTCCGGCCCCTTGGTGTCGAGCATGATGGCGATGGGCAGCTCCAGCTCGCGCCGCACCTTGCGGATCATATCAAATTTCTGCTGGTGCTCCTCATGCGTCCCGTGCGAAAAGTTCAGCCGCGCGACGTTGAGCCCCGCCCGGCACATTTCCGCAAATACCTCCTCCGAGCTGCTGGCCGGGCCGATGGTACAGACGATCTTCGTTTTTCTCATATGAAATTCCCCCTATAAAACAGGACGGCAGAACCATGGTCATGGTTCTGCCGAAAGCTATACACGCTCCGATGCGAATAGAACGCCTCCCGGCGCCTATGACAGACTCCACCGCTCGCACCGACCGCATTTTAGCACAGCACATTGCCGCTGTCAATTCGCAAGAATTACTGATTATGGGATTTCTCACGCTTCCTGCGCCGTTCAATTTGACGGTGCAGCAGGCTCAGCGCGTCGGAAAGGGAGCCGATTGCGTCCATTAACCCCGAGGAAACGGCCTCTTCGCCGTATAATACCGTACCGACGTCCGTTGCGATCTCATCTGTCGCCATCATATAGCGCAGGAAGTCCTCGCGGGAGATATGCGAATTCTTTGTCACGAAATTTACGATCTGCTCCTGGATCTGATTGAAATACTGATACGTCTGCGGCGCGCCGACTACAAGCCCCGTCATGCGCACCGGATGGACGGTCATGCTGGCCGTCGGGACGATGAGGCTTTTCTTGGCCGACACCGCCAGCGGAATGCCGATGGAATGCCCGCCGCCCAGCACCAGAGAGACGGTGGGTTTCTTCATCCCCGCGATCAGCTCCGCAATGGCAAGCCCCGCCTCGATATCCCCGCCGACTGTGTTGAGAAGCAGCAGCAGCCCGTCAATTTCCTCGCTTTCCTCCACGGCTGCGAGCAGGGGAATGACGTGCTCATATTTTGTCGTCTTGATGTTCTCCGGCAGCGCCTGATGGCCCTCGATCTGTCCAATGATCGTCAGCGTGTAGATCGTCCCCCGCGCCGTCTTTGTCGTTGAGGCACCGAGGTCGATCAACTCCTGCCGCGCCTGTTCTTCCTTCTTTGCTTCACCCATATTCATGTGCTCCTGTCTGTGTAAGATTAGCTATCCCGTAGGGGCCGACGACTCTGTCGGCCCGAGCAGCAGGCAGAGATTTTTCGGAAATTCAGGGCGAATCCGCAAGCGCTTGCCTTTTTCAATGTAGGGGCCGATGCCCACAGCGGCCCGCTGGGAAGTTGCGAATTCGCCGAAGATTACCGTAAAAATGGTGTATTCTTCCGGGCCGATGTAGGCATCGGCCCCTACAGATGATCTTTGAGAGGTACAGATAGTTTAAACGCATTTTCACAAATCATGCGCGCGCGTTTTGCTCCTTGCCAGAAACGCGGAAATCAGGTATAATGGCCCTGAAAGAGGTGCTTCCAAATGACAAAAACCAACGTGATGCGCCTGCTCGACGCGGCGAAAATTCCATACCGCGCAGCAGAATATGAGGTTGACGAGAACGACCTGAACGGGATGCACGCAGCAGAGGGGATCGGCATGCCGCCGGAGCAGATCTTCAAAACGCTCGTTGCGAAGGGCGAGCGCGGCGGCTATGCCGTGTTCTGCATCCCGGTCTGCTGTGAGCTGGACCTGAAAAAAGCGGCCAAGGCGGCCCACGACAAGAAAATCGAGCTCATTCATGTCAAAGACCTGCTGGCCACGACCGGCTATATCCGCGGCGGATGCAGCCCCATCGGCATGAAAAAGCCGTTCCCGACCTACATCGACGAGACGGCCCAGCTCTATAACGAGATCGGCGTTTCCGCCGGCTGCCGCGGCTGCCAGGTACTGCTCGACCCCATGCGCCTCGCGGATTATGTAAACGCAACCCTGTGCGACCTGACCGAATGACGAAAGGAGAGCGCCATGAAATCACGAATGATACCTGTGCTGTGTTTTCTTCTGCTTTTCCTGACAGCCTGTCAGAAGCAGACGTCGGACGACCCGGTTGTTGCGACCTACAAGAATACGCAGATTTTGCAGAGCGAAGTCGCGTATGAAAAGGAAAACCAGATCAACGTCACAGGAGACAAAACCGTCAGCGACGCGGACGCACTGGATCAGATCCTGCTGAACCTCATCATGCTCGATGAGGCGGAGCAGCGCGGCCTTTCCGTCACACAGGAAGAGGTGGACGCAGAGATGGCTGGACAGCGGAAAAACTACGAAGAATACGAGGAAGTGCGAAGCTATATCGAGGAGTGGTGCACAAAAATGGGGATCACCACCGAACAGTATTTCGATATGGTCGCGGAGCAGCTTCCCCGCAGGATGCTGCGGCAGAGACTGCGCGATACGCTCGGGCAGGAATACTGCGCGCAGCATGGACTGGAATTTACAAAGGTGAACCCGCCGGAGCAGATGACGAAATATGTCGAGCAATACCTGGACAATCTGCTGGAGGCGCACCGCTCGGAGATCAAGTATTACTAAACCGAAAAGGAGGCCGCCATGAAGCGCTATTACCGCAAAAACCGCTCATCTGTTGCGCTGTTCCTTGTGTCCAACCTTCTGGCGGCCGGTTCGTCTGTGTTCATGTCCTTTTTGCTTGGCACGTTTGCCGACAGCGCCATGGAGGGCGACCTCTCGCGCGTATGGAAAATCGCGCTTGTGACGCTGTTTTACCTCTGTATTGAGACTTTTTTCGCTTTCCTGCTGGATTATTCGCGCGATATCATTGTGCAGCGTGTCGGCCGTGACCTCCGCGCCGACGCTGTGCGGAAGATCGAAGCGCTCAGCTATATGGAAAAAAGCGAAAAGGACGACGGCTCCTGCCTGTCCCTTGTGCAGAATGACGTGGACACCATCCAGCAGGATTACGTCGCGGCGCTGGGCGAAATTTATTTTCAGATCTGCTGCTTCCTGCTGGCGGTCGCCTCTGCTATTGCCATCCAGCCGGTCATGACCCTGATCATGATCGCCGTCAGTGTGCTGACGGCGGCGTTCCCGAAGCTGACGGAAAAGCGCCTGCAGGCGCATCAGGAGAACGAGCAGCAGGCAAAAGCCCGCTATCTGACGGCGATCACACAGATCTTCTCCGGCTTCTTCCAGCTGAAAATTTTCAACGCTTTCTCCGGCATCAACCATGCCCATGACGAGGCAAACGAAACCCTTTATCGGAAAAAGCTCCGCTCCCGCCGCATCCGCAGAATTTTATACGCGGGAGCCTACGGCTGCGGCAATCTCGTCGTGCTCGGCACGTGGGTGCTCGGCCTGTTCTTCGTCACGCGCGGCGTCATCACGCTCCCGGCGCTCATTACCTTTGCAGGCCTCATGAATTTCGTTGCCGGACCGGTGCAGATCATCAGCGAACGCTATTCCTCGACCATCGCCGCCTCGGCGGTCTGCAAGCGCGTCCTCGCATTTCTGGACGCGCCGACGGACGAGGCGGACAGCTGGGGAAGTGAACCGCTGACGCAGATCAAGACGGTCACACTGAACGATATCTCCTGCCGCAGGGATGATCGTGAGATTTTAAAGCATGTTGATCTGACGCTCCGGAAGGGCGACCGCGTCGCGCTGCTCGGCGAGAGCGGGGCGGGAAAGTCGACGCTTCTGAAGGTGCTGGCCTCCATGTACGCCGCAGAAGGGGAGTACGCGATCAATGGCCGCCCCTGCCGCGATTACCGCTATGAGGATTTCCGCAGACAGGTTACGCTGTTATCCCAGAAAACCTTTGTCTACAGCGCCTCCATCCGCGACAATCTCACCATGTTCTCCGGTACGGCGCAACAGGACGAGGCGCTGACAAAGACGCTTGCGGATGCCGGACTTTCCAAATGGTACGCCGAGCGCGGCGCGTCCATGGACACGCAGATCGGCGGCGAGGAGCACGCCCTTTCCGGCGGCGAAGAGCGCAGGCTCGACCTGGCCCGGATGCTCTGGCGTAAGGGAAGCCTTGTCATGCTGGACGAACCGGCGGCGGGCCTTGACGAAAAAACACGCGTCGAGCTGGAAAAGCAGATCGCGCAGCTGCCCTGCGAGATCCTGATCGTCGCCATGCACAATTATTCCCCGGAGTTTTTGGACAGCTTCACCAAGGTGCTCCGCATCCGGGACGGAGAAATCGTTATGTAAACTCATCGCTCTGCGATTTGACGAAACAAAAAGGAGAAACAAATATGCACTTTACTTACAGAACCAAAGGCACCTGCTCGCAGGAAATTTTATTTGACGTGGACGGAAAGACCGTCAAAAATATTGAATTCATCGGCGGCTGCAACGGCAACCTGCAGGGCATTTCCAAGCTCGTCGAGGGCATGGACATCGACACCGTGATCGAACGCCTCGACGGCATCCACTGCGGCATGAAAGAAACCTCCTGTCCCGACCAGCTCGCGAGCGCGCTGAAAAAGGCCAGGGAAAAGCTGGAAGAGGAAGCCTGAAAAACACGGACACGCTGCCGCCACCCCCGGACCTGAAAATACCGGACGCAGGAGTCTCCAGCGTCCGGTATTTTTGCTATGCAAAAGCATAGCAAATTAAGAAATGTGCCAGTTCTGCGCCCCTGCGGGGCAGCCGGAAAGGATGCGCAAACGCTTCATGCATCAGCAGCTGCGGATTTTCGTGGTGTGATACGCATACATGAAGTCTTATGCCTCCGGGCGGCTGCGCTTCCGGAAGAGCATCGTGATGCACCAGAGCCCCGCGATGCCTACAATCGCGTAGATCACGCGGCTGACGCCTGCGGTCTGCCCGCCGAAGATCCACGCGACCAGATCGAACCGCGCAAAGCCCACAAGCCCCCAGTTGACAGCGCCGATAATGGCGAGGATCAGACAAAGTGTGTCCATACGTCCATCTCCTTGATTTTAGAATCAAAGATAGTATGGCACGGATCGGCCGCTTCATACGTCCTCGGCAAAAAACTTGAAATACCTGTTGCTTTTACGGCAGGATTTTGTATAATGAACATAGAGCCTTTTATTTTTTTAGGCTTCCAAAAATTTTTTCAGCAGAGGGACATACCGATGTATATTACCTGCCTGGATCTTGAGGGCGTTCTGGTGCCCGAGATATGGATCGCATTCTCCGAGGTCAGCGGCATCCCGGAGCTGCGCCGCACCACGCGCGACGAGCCGGATTATGACAAGCTCATGCGCTGGCGCATGGACATCCTGCGCGAGCACGGGCTGGGCCTGAAGCAGATTCAGGACGTGATCGCGCAGATCGACCCGCTGCCCGGCGCAAAGGACTTTCTGGACGAGCTGCGCGCGCAGACGCAGGCCATCATCGTCAGCGACACATTTGAAGAATTTGCGCAGCCGCTCATGAAAAAGCTCGGCTGGCCGACGATCTTCTGCAATTCGCTCGAGGTCGACAGGGACGGGATGCTCTGCGGCATCAAAATGCGCTGCGCGCATTCCAAGCTTACGACCGTCCGGGCGCTGCAGTCCATGGGATTTGAGACCATCGCTTCCGGCGACAGCTACAACGATCTGGAAATGATCCTGGCCAGCAAGGCCGGCTTCCTCTTCCGCTCAACGGACAGGATCAAGGCCGATTATCCCCAGCTGCCCGCGTTTGAGACTTACAACGAACTTCTCAATGGAATCAAGGCCGCTATGGCCTGATTGATATGAAAATTTAATGTGAAAGGTGATTCAAGATGAACGCATTTTTACCCGCTGATATCCTGATGCCCAAAACAGACCATATGGAAAAGTGGGCGGTCATTGCCTGCGACCAGTTCACGTCCGATCAGGCGTACTGGGACCGCGTGCGCAAGAACGCCGAGGGCGCTGTGTCCACCATCAACCTCATCCTCCCCGAAGCCGAGCTTGGCACCGAGAAGGAAGCGGAGCACACCGCCGAGATCAACGCCACCATGAAAAAGTACATGGAAGACGGCGTGTTCACGGTCTATCCCAACAGCTTCGTCTATGTCGAGCGCACGCTCGAAAACGGCTCCATCCGCGAGGGCCTTGTCGGCATGGTCGACCTCGACGCGTATGACTACACCCCCGGCGCGACCAGTGCCATCCGCGCCACCGAGCGCACCGTGCCGGAGCGCATTCCGCCGCGTCAGCGTGTCCGCCGCGACGCGCCCATCGAGCTGCCGCACGTGCTCATGCTCTGCGACGACCACGACAAGAAGCTCATCGAGCCGATCGCCGCGAAGAAGGATTCTCTCAAGAAGATCTATGATTTCGATCTCATGGAGGACGGCGGCCACATCACCGGCTGGCTCGTCGAGGGCAAGGACGTTGACGAGTTCAATAAGGCGCTGACCGAGTACACCGCCACCGTTGGCGAGAAGTACACCGGCCTCAAGGGCACCCCGATGGTCTTCGCCGTCGGCGACGGCAACCACTCTCTGGCTACCGCGAAGAGCTGCTACGAAGAGCTGAAAAAGAACAACCCCGGCGTCGATTTGTCGAACCATCCGGCGCGCTATGCGCTCGTCGAGCTGGAAAACATCCACGACCCGGCGCAGGTCTTCGAGCCTATCCACCGCGTCATCTTCAAGACCGAACCGAAGAAACTGCTCAAAGCGCTTGAAGCGGCCTGCGCAGGCGCAGAGGGCTTCCCGGTCAAGTGGTACGCGGGCGAGGAGTCCGGCACCATCGTCCTCGATAAGAACAAGGGTGAGCTGGCCGTCGGCATCCTGCAGCACTTCCTCGACGATTATCTGAAGGAAAATGCGGGCGAGATCGATTATATCCATGACGACGACGCGCTCATCGGCTTTGCGAAGCAGGAAAATGCCATCGGATTCCTGCTGCCCGCCATGGAAAAGAGCCAGCTGTTCCGCGGCGTCATCGCCGACGGCGTTCTGCCGAGAAAGACCTTCTCCATGGGCCACAGCCGCGAGAAGCGCTACTATCTGGAAGGCAGAAAGATCAAGGCGTAATGAAGGAGCTTACCGAGGGCGCATTTGCCAAGGTCAATCTAACGCTGGACGTTCTGGATAAGCGCGAGGACGGCTATCATAATCTCCGCTCCATCATGCAGACCGTTTCCCTGCACGACGATGTGCACGTCACGGTCGGCTGCGAGGGCTGGCAGATCCACTGCTACCGCGAGGTCCTTCCGCCGGACGCGGACGAAAATACCGAACCGGAGCTTGTCACCTGCGGTCTGCCGCAGGACAGGGAAAATCTTGCGTGGAAGGCCGCCGAGGCGTTCTATGCCCGCATCGGCAAGAAGCCGGAGGGGCTGGAGATCTTCATCAACAAGCGCATTCCGCTCGAGGCTGGTCTCGGCGGCGGCAGCGCCGACGCGGCGGCCGTTCTGCGGGCGCTGAACCGTGCGTATGACAGCCCGCTGTCCATTCCCGCGCTCTGCGAGCTTGGCGCGCAGGTCGGTTCCGACGTGCCGTTCTGCGTCATGGGCGGCACGGCGCTGGTCGAAGGGAAGGGCGAGCTGCTGACGCGGCTCCCGCCCGCGCCGGAGTTCTTCGTCGTGATCTGCAAGCCGGATTTCTCCGTCTCCACGCCGGAGCTGTATCAGGCGCTCGACGAGACGTTCATCGAAAAGCGTCCGGATCAGAAGGTCATGCAGCTGAACCTCCAGAAGGGCGATCTGCTCGGCATCGGCGGCAGCCTGTGCAACGTGTTTGAGCCTGTCGTCATGCAGAAGCATTTCGACATCAATTATATCCGCTCCATGATGTACACCTACGGCGCGTACGGTGCGCAGATGACCGGCTCCGGCTCCGCCGTGTTCGGTATCTACGATTCGTTTGAATACGCGACCGTCGCCTGCACGATGCTCAAGGATAAATACAGTCAGATTTTCCTGGCAAAGACCGTATAAATCAATAAAATACCGTCTAAACTGTCTGTAAAAAGCAGTTTGGACGGTGTTTTTTATGAAAAAACGGATCATTTCTCTTGTGTTGTTGGGCATCAGCGTACTTACCGTGACGGCCTGCGCCGCTTTGCAGGCACAGAGCCAGCGCATGGCGGAAAAGATCATCCGCCTGCACGTCGTGGCAAATTCCGACTCCGATGTGGATCAGGCTGTGAAGCTCCGTGTGCGCGACGCTGTTCTGCGCGAGGCGCAGAACGTGCTTTCCGATGCTTCCGACGCGAAGCAGGCGATCGCGGCGCAGCTTCCTGCGCTCGAAGCGGCGGCAAATGCCGAGCTGCGGCGGCAGGGGAGCGGGGACACCGCCTGCGTCAGCTTCCGCCGCGAGCTGTTCCCAACGCGCGACTATGACACGTTTTCGCTGCCGTCCGGCGTGTATCAGTCGCTGCGCGTGACCATCGGGGAGGGCGCGGGGCACAACTGGTGGTGCGTGATCTTCCCCTCCCTCTGCGTCCCGGCCACAACGGACGGCTTCGCCGACGCAGCCGCGGCAGGCGGCTTCTCAGACGCCGAGATCGGCCTCATGACCCGCGCAAACGGCGCGTACACGGTCAAGTTCCGTTCTCTGGAGCTGCTGCAGGCGCTGAAAAAATACCTGTTTGGGGAATAAGCACCATAAAATCCGCTGCCGGGCGTGATGCTGCCGAACCCGCGATATGGCAGAGCTGCCTGCGCATGAACAAGTACAAGAAAAGTGGGGCTGTCTCAAAAGAGCATTTTGATACTAAAATCTAGGGTGTATCTGAAAACTCCCAACGCACCCGGACAGCGGGCCTTTTTGCGGTGCGCCGCGTCATTTTTCCTTGAAATACGTCAGTATTCCTGCGAAAAAATGTCTTGCGCAACGCAAAAATCCCTCGCTGCCGGTCACATCATGAGTTTTCAGATACACCCTAGTAAAACACTTTAACCGTCTTACCAGATATGCTATACTGTATCTGGGTGATG